>Ga0209318_1000775_pt1 | contig 26674 bp, 42 predicted proteins | sample RifGroE1_FD_183999 | JGI IMG/M metagenome (GOLD analysis project Ga0209318, IMG submission 183999) | Groundwater microbial communities from Rifle, Colorado, USA - Groundwater E1 (SPAdes) (version 2) | ecosystem: Environmental > Aquatic > Deep subsurface > Groundwater | place: Rifle, Colorado... | reverse complement strand
GAACTTCTTGAGGTCGTAGCAGTTGTCTGCCAAGAACTCTTTGAAATCACTAAATCTTTGGTCGGGTTTACTAACACCCCCGTTACCGGGAATCGCCTTATTTTTACCCGTTGCCGGGAATCCCGGTACTTCCTCATATAAAGATACGAGTTCGTCAACTATCGTGTTTTTGTCAATCACATCTCCACCATATTTCGCCACCCTGAAGTTTGGTACTATGTCCATTATCTCCTCTACTTTCTGTTTATATTCTTGTAGGTTCATTTTGACTCCTTTCCGCAGACATTACATTTAAGACTTCCGTCTTCCTGTTCGTAATAATCGTGTCCGCTAAACCAAAAACCCCAATTAGCAACATTTACAAGATAGGCGTGTAAGGTTTCAAGTAACCCTATCCCAAAGCAAATAGGATAAAGTATTATTTTCATTTTGCTTCCTTTCCCAACTTGAACTTTGTGTACCATCTTATTTCTTCTACCGCTTGTCTATATTCTTGTTTGGTCATTTCTTACCTTTCTCAAAGAACTTAAAACCAAAGTTTTCGTTTAACCATCTAAATAACGGGAACCATATATCAAAAGGGTTCTGGTCACGGATTGCTTGAAACTCGTTATCACTAAACTCTATTTCGGTTGAAAATAGCGTCTTTTTTATTTTCATCTTCCCCTCGCTTTCCTTAGTTCGTTCAAACCAAATAATCTTTCTAACCTTCTTCTTTGGCGCATCTTTAACCTTTCTATCCGGGCAAATTCCCCGTCTTTTCTTCTTTTCCTCATATAAAGCTTGTTGTAGCACTTTTTGCAAAGTCCCGACTTACTATAATTACTTACAAGCGCGTGGCACTTCGGACATCTTCGGTTACCGCACATATAAAAATCTATCGCTTTACCGGCGACCATCCTTATGGCCGGAAAGTACGAAGGATCTTCCCCCATCCTTTCCAGGTGTTCTTTTAAGTTTTCAAGTGCTTTTGCTTTTCTTATAAGGTATGACGGCATAATTTAAACCCCGCACAGCCCAGCACTTGCCGAGCTGCCGTTTGGCGACAAAACACTAGGACCTAGAAGTAGGGGGCAATAGAATGTGCCCAAGAGTAAAAATCACCCCCTACTTTTAAGTTCCAGGTCAGTTGTTTTCATAGCAACCCTTAAATTCTTCTTTATAAAAATCCCGTATTCTTTCGTAGTCTTCCTTCGTATATTCTTTTGTTGTGTATCTTAGTTGCTTGAGCACCTCAACTTTCTTTGACCCGTAAAGTTCAACCATCTTTGTTTCGTAAGCTTCTTTATTGCCGTGTTTAAAAAGGTTGCACTGCCTACACTGTAGGTGAACCAGCTCTTCTTCAAACAAAACTGCATTTCCTCTCCCATCTATAAAGTGGCCTGCCTGACCCCCATACAAAGTAAATAGTGGTGTTACTCGCCCACAAGTAAAACACTTGCCCGTTTCCTTAGAACCCATACTTATAAGACCGTCCCTTAAACGAATGTACTTAGAAAACGCGCCCCACGCTTCTTTCTTAACTTTTGACTTAGTTATTGTTTTCTTTTTAATCAGCTTTTTTGGCATGTCTTATGGCAATTTCAATCACCGATAATCTTTTTTCTACTTCTACCAGGCGGTCTTCTAATAGGTCGTTCTTGCTTGGTAAGTCGAAGTTCACAAAGTCGCCGTTTTGGTCTACCTTAACGGTAACTTCCATCCCGGGCTTCCAATCGACCATCTTTTCTTGTTTCTTATATTTAAGGTCGTATTCCTTATCTATGTAACAAGACATCTTCCTTCCGTCTTCGGCCATAATTATGACCATGTTATATCCCCTTCCGGTCTTACTTGTGCCGGACTTTGTTTCTATCGTTGCGATTTTTATTTTTTCTATCATAGAATCCCTTCAAAATTAAATAATAAGGTCTGCGTTCTTACGCCGTAAAAGTAGTTTTCAAACACCGCTTCTCTACCCTTAGTCTTGTTGTGGCACTTGTTACAAAGCGTCACCAAATTGCCCAGGAAATACCTTTGTTCCTCCTCCGTGGCGAACGTTCTAATATGGTGCATCTCCATATTTCCTCCATATTTTCCACAAAGAGTACATGTAAGGTTTTTCCGCAAAACTTACACTTGTAGTTAATCTTCATAATATCCCATCTTAATTAAGCTACTTCTGTTCTTCCACTCGTATAGATTCTTAGCCGATAAAAACGGTTCCAACTCGTACACGAATTCCTTATAAGTAAACGTGCCATCCTCCGCTAAAGCCAAGCCGAACATCCCCGCCACTTCCGTGCCACACTCGGACAAGGCGTTCTTATATGCACTTAGTTGGAGTTGTATTTCTTGAAAAAGTCTACCGTCCTTTTGGGTCTTGACGTCTATTAAGTACTGCTTTCCACCAACGTCTACCAACATATCTAGTGTTCCGGCATATTGGTACTTTTTGCTTATTACTGTCCTTTCGTGTTCTGTTACCTTGGGGTTATGGCTATTAATCCATGATTGAAAAGCGCGAGCGTACCCGCCGTAAATACCTTCTTGGCCTTTAACCTCGCCTATGTTTTCGTAAGCTTCTACAAGGTCGTGGATTGCAGATCCCCTGCCCACAGCTTTTTGTGACACGTCCTTGTGGGCGGATATGGCTTCCTCCCTCGATATTTCGGGGTTTAGTATAACGGCATCGTAGGTTTCCCCACAAGCCCAATACATCAAGGCGGCGCTCTTGTCTATTATGCCTAGTATTGTAGTTACCGAAATATATGGCTTTTTTTCTACCCAATACATCCCGGCGCGTTTTGTGTGTTTATTGTTCAGTTTATTGTTCATCTGTACCCCCTTTAGTTTGTGAATTAAACATCTCGTAGGTGAGTAAAGTATCGTCTATCAAGTCGCTTACAGTTGCCCACCTCTCACCCTCTTCTTGAAAGTTACTGCTGGGGGCGTCTATTATATCGCGTATCTCATCAGATAGTTTTAGGTAGTACCCCGCTTCCGTATCGAAAAAATATCCCTTGTCTGTTTTTATTATTCTGTCTTTGTTCATATTTTTCCTTTTAAATAGTCGCCATTCCCTAGCTGGAGCTTAGGAATGGCCTCCAGCTAGGGTGTCCTTTAATTAGAAGTTCCTTGTTAGAACCCCCATAAAGTTCACGGAATAGTCGCACACTTGTAAGCCTTGTACGCCTTTGTTATATAGGCATATTGCTTCTACAAGGTCGTTTCCGTTCATACTTAACCTTTCTTCGAGCCAATCGTTGACCTTTTCGGTCACTTGCTCGAACGTATCGTAGCACTTGTTCTCGAAACTATTTTGCCTGTAGCCATATCCGTTGAACTTTCCGCTTTCCTTACAAAAGTCGTTTTTCCCGGATGTACTTTCAAGAAAATAGATCGTCTTTATTGCCGGACTTAGGTGGTACTGCTCTATGACCTCGATGTCCGTTTTAGGTTTGTTTTCAGCGTTCACTTGTTCAACAGTCAGTTCTTTTTCCGTTTCCCTAACAAAACCTATCCATCTAGTCGGAAATTGCCACTCATGTCCAGCTCTCCAGCCCGCGTACCCTTCGGCAGCGTAAGCTACACCAATAGCAACTAACGTCAAAACAGATAACAATCGAAACATCTTTCTTTTAAGCGTAGTCTTTTCTTTCTTAACCCTTTTCTTTCTTTCGGGTTTTACAAAATCGGCTACGTCTATTTGTTTAAGTTCGTTCATGAATTATCACCTTCTTTCCAAATCTCATAAGCTTGTTGTTCCAAGACTTCTTGCTTTATATGGTCGCATGTAGCGCAGTACCCAGTTTCTTCCATAAAGGCAGCTTCCGTAGGATCTACCGGGGCTTTGCCACAGCTACAGCGGTGTTCGTATAGAACCCACATCTTTGAAATATTGTCGGAATATCTTTTAAGGGAATCGGCAAAAGATTGTACCGTATCGGCAAGTTCGTGCTTTCCTTGGCCACGGTAAATATGTACGAGTTTAGCGGTAGTATTAGTCATCTTGGGCTTTCCTAATTTCATACTAAGGGTATTCTACACCCTAGTTACTTGTTTGTCAATACCCCTAGTAACCGGTGGTAGAACGCTTCCGTTGCGACCCTTTTACCCGATCTAAGTAAGGATATGTACGAGTGGTCACACCCTACAAGCCGGGCTATTTCGTACGCTGACATCTTGTTATCAAGTATGTCGGATTCAATTATTGTTTCTTTGCGGTATTTCATATTTTATTAAAGTTATCTATTTTATAAATACGCCTGGGTTTGTCACCGTGCGTATCAAAGTATTCCCCGGATTCTTTGACCAAGTTCCCAATAACCCTGAACCAGCGCCCACCTAGATGTAAAAACCGCTTCCGTAACTATTGCCTTGCAGTCTTCCACTAAAAGGTCGTACCACTCCTGAATTTTCGCTAAATCCCTCATCTTTTCCTCCCAACCCGTGTTTCAATCATATTCATCCCGAACACCCAGGCACCGAAAGAAATCCAATCTTCAAAAAGCTTTATTCTAATTGCCGTTAAAAGGCTTATATTTTTAATATTTCCCTTTCCACATACTCAAGGATCCAACCAACTTGTTGAAACCCCTTTCTTTTCGACCGTTTTTTTTCAAAGAAATACGTTCGTAATCTTTTAAGATGCTATATAGTTTGTGTAAACAAAGCGGGTCTATTTGGTTCATATACGCTTCCGTCAAATATTTTTAAGACATCGTCAGTATATTCCTTGTCGGCTGGTTTGTCAACACCCGTTAAATATCTTTCGGAATACTGCTTCATAAGGGAGCCTAATTGTTCCGGCGTACACTTGCCGATCATCTTTTGTATTTTTTTGAAATCTAGCTGTTGTTCGGACATATTTCCTCCATACAATCAACAACGGTATATACCCCTAACCCCAGACTTATCTAAAGTTAGTTATCAACCGCCGTAAATATTTTATTATCAAAAGGTTTTCACTCCCCTCCCTCGCTTTCCTCTGCCGCTTTACTAGAGTGGTATTCCTAGCGTTAAACGCTGAGGTTTCCCATAAGCATCGGTTGCTCGGTCGGCCTATACCTGTGCCCCGTATAGGTGGGGTCTCTAGTCCCCAAAGGACTACTTCCTAGTATTCACCACGAAGTAATCTTTTAGTTGCTTCTACTAACCCCAAATTAAAGTTTTTGGCAATTTCATGCGCCTTTTCGTGGCACTCATTACAAAGAAGTTTCAAGCTTCTGTTTTTTCCCATTCCTTTTGTTCCCATAAACGTGTATGACTGGTGGTGTACTTGCAGGTGTTCGGCAGAGCCACACCCGTCGCAAACCTTTTTTTGCGCGTAAACCTCTTTTTTAAGATTTTTCCACAAGTCTGATTTTAAATAATCTTTATAACTGCCAAGCCCCAGCTTTTTTAACATCCTTTTTCTAATATTAAAACTGTCTGTAATCGGCTTTCTCATATTAACCTACAAGGTCCCACGATTCACCCATACCCTCACCTAACGCTCCGCACTTCGTGCAACACAACCTCTTACCTGTGTGTTCTCCGAAAGAATGCTCACAGTTATCTCTTTCTTCTATTAAAGTGTCTTCGGCGTCCATTTTTTTAAGAATAGAATCTTTCAGCCAGAACTCTTTTGGTTTAAGACCGTTCATAAGACTAATTAAAAACGACTTTTCTGTAGGTTCTAAATATAGCGCCACAATTCCTCCATAAAAAATAAACCCCCAGAGGAAGTTTTGTTTGTTGGCACTCTTATGTATTGTTTGACAACGTTGGATTTGTTTGGTATTATAAGCATAGAATTTTTCTCAAAATTATTCTAACCCTTACTAAAGAATTAGTCAAGAGATACAGCCCCCTAAACGGGGCTTCTCTTGTTTTATGGGAAAAAAATACGGTCCGCAGGGAGACCGCAGACCGGGATGTCATACAATTAAAGGTAGCCTAGCGAAGAAGTCGTTAGACGTGCTAGTGACTCTGTATAACTGTCCAAACTTATTATTTCAAATTTCAGGGGTAAATCAACATGCTAATATATGACTTACCCCCTTTTTGACTAAAAGTCGTTCTTAACTGGAACATAGAAAGGTATCCACTCAGTCTTGATTCCCAAAAGCCCCGAAGAATCCGTTCTTACCTCACAAATGAGCCCACCCATATCAGGTGATAAACCCAGGCGCGTGAGAAAAGGAGTTTGGCTTTGGAACGCCCCCATGGAAAACGCTTCAATATTCCTATAATGTGGAATGTGACATTGAATGTGCCAGTGACCGACGAACAGTGCGTTTGGTTTAACTTCGGGAGAAAACTGCTCACAGATTTTCTGCAGTTTGTAGGAACGGGCATACGGAACCCCTCCCGCAGAATGCATTAGAGCAATTTTTAATCCCGCCAGTTGAACGAAAGCAAGATAGTCTCCGAGGTATTCCATGTCCTCGCGTTCTTCGCAGATAGCCTTAACAATGTTATAACCATCCGTTTTCCAAAACGACTCGTCATGATTTCCCAAAATTACTTTGGTTTTTATGCCTTCAATCTTGGGATAGTTTTCAACAACGTATTCCCGTTGCGCATCAGCCCCGTGAAGAAACAGTTCGTACTCTTGGCCTTTATAGACCTTGGAACCGTCCACGAGGTCGCCGCAGTGCAGGACAAGTTCAATTCCACGTTTCTTGCACAGCTTGTAGAAGCTGTGAAGATGCGTGAGTTGCTGATATTTGGAACCGATTTGGGTGCAGGAAATAACTGCGAATTGATAGGTATTTCCCTTCAGCTTGGTCAGGTCGAACTTAAAAGTTTTTCCCGACACCGCAGGAGGAACTTTTGATACGAAGTATCCTCTTGTTTTTAACTCTTCAATTAGTTGGGCATTCGTTAACTTTTCCATGGCATCTCCTCATAGTACTGTGTAGTGAGTCGCAACGAGTGTGTATTTTACACAATTTAGGTATTCGTCTTGGCGCATGTTTGCCAAGGCTCTCTCTTGTGCAGATTCCAGACAGGTCGAGACACCGTAGAAGAAATAAATTTCTTCCCCTAACACAACTTCGAGCACAACTGCGAAAACCACAATATTGCCCACCTCTCCTCCTTATTGGTTCGCACTCCTCATAACATACACGGCAGAAAACTCCCACCTAGTTAAATCAACACCTTTGGAACGGGCGTAATTTATTAACCCTATGGAATTTTCTACATCCCATGCATCGGCTTCGGCGTCTTCTACAGTAAAATGCTTTATAACGCCGTCAACGTGGCACTCTTCATTACCGCACACAAATACCATTCTCCACCAATACATTCCACACCTCCTGTGTTGTCAATGTACCTTTCCTAAACTACTTCCTCTTATTTGAGGGTTTCATCGTCTTTTTCTTCTTTGTCTTTTCCATCTCTCTCGTCATCATTCTTGTCATCTTCTTGTTCATCATAGAAAATCCTCCTTTAAATAATTACTTTATGGCGTTAATACGGGTCTTTATTTGAACAACGAAAACAAGTAACAAGTTCGCGACGGATACTTTCGCGAATGTTATAAGGTCTAAAGATTTGGTTCCTAAAAGTGCAGATGATAACTCGTTTAAAAGCCCCGCACCGATTAGATAAGTCGATACTTTTATCTCCTTGGGGAGTTTTCCCCACAATTCTTTGATTTTTTCAAGCATTAATTACCACCTCCCCATCTTCTAAATATTTCGTTAAACAACGCTCTGGTTTCGTAGATAAACTTCCCGTCCTTTTTGGCGTTAAGTGGGGTTACGTTTTCGGATAGGGATTTTTCTAGAACCACTATCTTAGCTAGAGCGATTTCTAAATTCTCTGTGGCGACAACTAGCAAGTCTTCCGTGTCCTTGGCTGTTTTTTTCCAACCATTTCTTGACTCGCGCATGGCATCCAGTTCTATCTCTAAGGCCTCTATTTGGTCCGTACACGCATTTTTTACTCCAAGAGCAATAAGTAGGCCGTCGGAGATAGCACTAGCCACCCTACCCATCTCGTTGTGGAGGATTTCGTAGTCCCTAGGCTTTCTGTTTCCAACCCCACACTCGATTATGACGCAGGGGGTTTTGGGTGTTAGATACGACCACATATAATAACCTCTCGTGTTGGCGTTAGAGCGTTTAGGCATGTTTTTTATCCCCGTTCTATCGAAATAGGTCTCCGCGAGTACTGCAGCCATTCGTTGGGATTCTTTTGTTGCTAAATCCGTTGTTGGGTCGGCAAAGTCCACAAATCCGCCGGAATCGTTGTAAATGTCAGCATCGTAATGAACTGCTAAAAAGATGTCCCAATCGGTCTCTACTACCTTTGGATCTTCGTTAGCCTTTGAACCCGTTTGATAAACCACCACCCCCGCGTCTTCGAGGAGTTTAGCTATCATAGGGACTATAGTTGTTGTCCACTTTTGTTCCCCGGGAGCACCTGTAGCTCCAGAAGTGATCCCCCCATGTCCTGCCTGAAGTACTATTTGTTTCATTTCTTAACCTCCAGTTTCTTGCCATCATCTCGAACCGACTCAAGACGAAACGCACGAATAGAGATAAACAACGGAATTAAAAAAATGGGTAGTGCTGTAGTAAGGTAAACGTGCGCCTTTGCATTTGTCATAAGTGCGAACGGTATAAAGGATTGGTATATCATATCTAAACCTAGGAAAAGAAAGAAATAAGATAGTATGGAAATAATCTTAGTCGGTTTAAACTTAAAATACCCGTAGCGGTATAAGAAAAACGTTGCTAAGGATTCTACACCAACTAGCAGAAAAATAGGGATACGAAGAAGAGTTGTGTAGTACAAAATAGTTGGAAGCATGTTATTTACCCAAAAAGGGCAAGAACTCCAATACCCTCCCTGCGCCCGCCAGTACGATTAGGGCTGATACTACGGCCACGATCACCCACTGCAATATTGATACAACGGACTTATTGGAAGAAATTAAGTTCTTTATAGCCATATAATTGTCCCCCTCTTTTGTTGCGTGCAGAACATTAAAATCGTTAATATTTTGGAGGGCATTTTTTACCCCCTCAAAGGCCTGTATATTTCGTTCTTGTTGGTCTAGTATTATTTTAAACAATTCGTCTTTATTATTCATTTATAGAAACCCAAAGAAACCGCCACCGGGATTGTGTATAAGTATTACCTCGGCTTGAGTCAGTGCCCTACTAAAGATAGCTACATCGTCGACATTACCGTTGAAATAATAGGTCGCAGAGGAACCCCGTCCAATAATTCTCGCACCCGCACTTGTTCCCATATTTCCTGTCGTATTTTGTGACGCAACTAGAATGCTGTTTACATAAATCTTCTCCTGCGATCCATTGTAGGTATAAATGACAGAGTTATAAGAATTAGAAATTACAACACCAGCAGAACTCGCAAAGGAGCCATCTACGCCGTTGATATTAAATTGAGCTAAAACACTCCCGTTATCATTTATGAGCAAACGACTTCTCGTGGCATCTCTTTGATCGTGCCAAAGCCCTCCATAACCCCCCCCATGTGCCCCCAGTGGCATGCAGTGTGCAACGAAGGAGAAACCGTTTGTGAAATTCGGCACCGCTGTACCGACAGAAATGAAACTAGAAGTTCCGTTAAAACCGGCGCCCTGGTTGAATTTGCCTTTTACCGCATTGTAGGTAATACCCGTATCGGTACCGTTGTTTGATCCTTTGCTGTCATTGCTGTTGCCTTCCATTCTCCAATAGGAAACGATGTTCGCGTCATTGAATAAAGGAAGGTTTACCAATTCCGCCATTTATATGCTCCCAATACAATCCCAAACAGTGTTCGCGTTATTACGTTGAAATAGTACGCGCAACATAGTAGACACCGCGGTGGTAGCCGGCAGGGCCACCGTAGTTGCGGAAAAAGATGCGCCCCACGTTATAGCCCGTGCCGTACCGTTGTCCGTTATTTGAATTTCGATCATGTCCCCAGCAACCGGCGTTCCCGTTAGATTTGTTGTCATAGAAGTTATAGCTTGGGCGAGCCCCGTTATCTGAAAAATGTCCCCACCGTCTGTATTTATAGTAGGTGTGGCGCTTTGGGTAGTTACTACAACGCGTTTGGATATACGTTTGTTGGTAAGTGTTTGTGTGTGATCTTTAAATACAAATTCGTCATTTCCTGTCAAAAGTGGTAACGCTACTGTTCTATCGGCGGCAAGTTCGCAGACAGAAAGTATATATTGATGATCTGAGGAAGTATCATTAATTTGAGGAAGTGTTAATACAGAGCCGGATTTATGCGTTCCATCTTGATTGTGCGCGACAAGTAACCCGTCTATCAGATCGTTCCACCCAACGTTAGTTATCAGTATTTCAACCACAGCGCCTGCTAAATGTGCCTGCGCAGTTCCCTCTGCGCCGCGTGTGGCGGTCACGAGGTTAGAACCACTAACTACACCCACAACAGTTTCCTCAAGTGACGGAGTTTTAGTTCCCGCAGAATCCACACGGTCGATTACTGCAACCACTGCGGTGTCGGTGGGAAGCCCTGTAGCCGAGGAGAGTGGGATGGTGGTAACTACTGCGTCCGAGACCCCTCCCGAGCCTATCTGTCCAACCCATTTCCTAGCTCCTTTTTTGAACTTATCTGTATTTGCCGCTGCCATGTTATTTCCTTTTCAATCCCAATAGTTTTGCCAATAAAAAAAGACCAATCACCCCAAGGTTCTTGGTCTGTCTAACCGCTCGTGTTAGCAAAGATATTGTAATTTTATAACCTTTGTACATAGTTGTCAATTTTACGTCCAACTGGATGGCAGTCTACGTCTAACCAAAGTGCCCTTAGATTGAAGAGATAATATGGTAAAATCCGTGTCCGCCGTGCTGGAAGAAACCTTGTACTGAATGTTGTACACCTTAGCTCTTTTTTTGATAGCCTTTTTAGTTGTGGCCTGCGTAAATGTCGATGGTGCGTCCACAAGAATTATTGCCCAACTCCCCGCTCCCCCCGAAGTGTTTGTCTGCGTTTCAGAGAAATGATTTTCACCAAACAGATCGGTACCAATACCCGTGTTAGATCCAAAATCGGTTATGGTCGCTGTGGCGATTGTATTGAAACTATTGGACTTGCCAATTCCCAATACTTGAAAGTTTATGGCTCCACGCGGGTTTCCAAGTTCCAGAACAGTCTCTTTTAGATTCAAAATATCGGTTTTTACCTTGGACACCGGAATAAGAGGAGATAAATATGTCTGTGTAAAAGCGGCTCCAAAATCGTTAAGTATGTTTTCTGAGATCTCTACCAACCGAGTTCCGGTCGTGGGAATACACAGAAACTTCGTATCCTTCGATACTGTAGTATATTCAAGGAACTGTTTAACACCAAACGACCAATCAACCGACCAGTTTGCTCTTTCATCGTCCCACACAATAACCCGGTCATTCCCCGAACTCGATGTGGGAACCGATATAAAAACCTTAGCATCGTAATAATACGCACAAACAGTGTTCATCTTAGCTCCAGACAAGCTCCTCCAGTAGGGACGAATGTTTTGAGACTTTTCATTTGTTCGCAGGATACCGTAATAATTCTTTTCGCTACCTAAATCAAACCAACCCTTCCTGTTTGGGAAGGCTAGATTATTCGGGGTAGCAACAACCCCCAGTGCTGACTCAGTACCAAACGACCCCACCACCTTTGTTGCGGACGGCACCGAAAAAGATGTACTCCCAACAGTAGCACTTGTGATGGTTATCTGCCAGACGGCTCCCCTGCCGTCGGGAGTTCTCGATAAAACCGTGGCTCTACCCTCACCGGTACCACTCTGGTAGTGTTTTACTGCAACAGGAATCTCGCGCCCACCCTTTTCCAGATTAATCCAACCGCCGCCATAAAAATCAGAGAAGTTTCCAATAAAAGAACCCGTCCCCGAGAAATATACCTTGTACATGTCCGCTGTGTTGTTGGTTGCCCAAACTCTATTACCCGACAGAACCATGGAGATAAATTTTGGTGCTCCGGTAGTATTGGCATCAGGAACCTCTATATAAACATTCAGGTCGTTTGTGCCGTCATCGGTAAAGTTTGTTACATCGCTGTTCCCTAGGAGTACCTCATAACCGGATTGATCTGAGAGATATATCTGATATCGGGTAGCGCCAGATGACGCCGTCCAAGACCATGTTAATTTATCCGTTCCCGCGACCCAACTATCTCTGGTCTTATTGACCGTGATCGAGGCTTCGGTAGATCCCACAGTTTCACCCACGCTGTTAAGCGCAGTAACCTGAGCGTAATATGTATAAATACCGCTAGTAAGCCCCGAGGCGACCCGAGATGCTGTCAGATTGGTTGGGGCTGATATTTCTGTGTACGTGGTTAAAACCGACCCATCATACCTGGTCAGTGAGTCCGTTCCGTTGGCAATATACAAATATCCGGCGATTTGCATGAAGTAACACTGTATTCCTGCGGTAAAACTTGCGCCCGTTATTGCGGTGAGAGTCCCCCCATCAGTAGATTTATAAGCAGTGCCGTTACTGATAGTAATTAGTTCCGTGGTTCCGTCGGATTTCACATACTCGGCCGCACCATCGATTGTTGCGGGGTGGGATGCACCGTAGTAATTTCTACCCCAGCGTGTTTTCCACAAACCGTCCTGTACCTGCATGAGGTTGGTGCTTTGAACCGCAAATTTCGGACTCATTCGCGCCTCCTGCACCAAAGAGGAGTTACCCCCGGAAAAATCATCGATTCCGATGGTTATTTCTTTTTGTCCGCCGTTTCCACGACCTGTAAAACGCATTTAAACACCAAACCCGTCATCTGCGGGACTAAATTCTGTACTGTCCTGCAACCATGCGGGAGCGACGTTCCGCGTTCGCATGCCCTCTAGTTTCTGCGTAGCTATTCCAAGGGCAGATGTATCCCCCTCGTCTTTTTTAAGCTCTGATAGAACATAATAAACTGCGAACATGGGGTCGGCCATCTCAAACACGGATGCCCCCGCGGTTAGTTTGGTAGCGTTCTTGTAGTAATTATAGGAAATAGTGTAATTTGCGGGAAAAGTGCTAGAAAGATTCGGATTAAATTCCAGAGTTGGCGAACCGTCTAGGAGGAAATAGCACCAGTGGGATGTATCATTCTCCAAAGTCTGTGCCTTTTCTTGGGATATTACCTTATATGCGACTTTATTCGTCCCAGAACCCAGCCACACATAACCACTAGCAGGAAACTTAAAATCTGTTGGGCACGCATAAGACGTATCTTCCGCGGACGTAGTTTTATCCCCCGTCGCAGCATCGGCCAACTTAACAAACAACTCCTTCCACAACACACCCTCCTCGTTTTCCCAGATATTGACGGCAACATTCAAGAGTGACAACCAAACAGTAAAATCCTCATCTCCGGATGATGGTGCCGATGAGTCAGATTCATAAAGACTGTTTATATATGTAATTGCGTCAGAGACGGTATCAATGACTTTTGCCAATTTAACAAACCATCCTTTCTACTTGTGTCCTTGTTCCACGGGCTGTTGCCCTTCTGGAAAGCACTTTTAGGCACAAGACCTGTTTTTATCCCCTTATTCCACGGAACGTGACCTTTTTTGCACATATAAATAAAAAAAGACGAGCCTTGTGCCCGTCTGACCTACCATCCTTGTAGGTAAAGATTAGATAAATTATATATTTTTAAACAAGCTTTGTCAAACCACCCGCCAACGTATTAATAAATTTAACAGGTTTGGGCTGTGCGTACTTTTTGACCTTAAACCCCAGTGATTTTTTAACACCGCGCGTCTTTATCACAACTGATTTCGGTTTTCTGAATTTTATAGACCTTATCTTTCTGGCTTTGTTTATTTTAATATTGCTGATGCGTCTTTTAACCTTGCCCATAGATATCTTGACGCCTTTCTTCCCCGACACGAGTTTCATTTTGGCTAGTTTAGCCAACTCTTTTCCGGCTTGTTCTTCCGTCATCTGTCCGAGTTCGTAGAGTTTATAAACATCGTTTGCGCGCTTGGTTATCTTCCCGTTATATTGGGATTTGGCTTTCTTGTCTAGCTCGGTAATTCCTGTAAGTTTGGGTGGGTTTAGGTCGGGGTTTAAGTTTATTGATCTGACTTCCCCACTATCTTTATCGAGGTAGGTGTACTTTTCGCTTGTTTTTTGTGCCTGACCGCTTTCCCGCACTGACTCGCGTAACTTTGTTTCCTGCGCGCTATCTTCCCTTTTCTGCATAATCTCGTTGTAGGTAGACCCCTTGTCGGAAGAACCCCTAACTACCTCGGATTGCTTCTCGCTTAAAGGGCGCTTGTTACCCTTGAAGTACTCTTGCGCTTCGGGGACTGAGTACTTACCAAACACACCTGCTTGGGCGTAGTTCTTTAGACTCTTATCGATTAAGTATTGTGTATCGCCACCTTTAGTTTTTGATTCCCCCTCGCGAACCGCTATAAGACCTTCTGTGGTTCGTTTAATTTGTTGACCGCCGAATGGGGGTACTATCTTTGAGATGGGGTCTTGCAAACCTTTTGCCACCAACAAACCACTTCCGTACCTAGTCGGGTCGCCTTCACCAAACAGGTCTTTTCTTGTAGGGAGCTTGGTATCCCCAACAGTAGCGCCATATTCAGGATACAGCGCGGCAACAGACTGCCCTCCGGGAACATTAGATAACACTTCCCCAGCTTGCCTTCCTGCTAGCTTTAATGCTCCTATTTTTTTATCTTCTTCTGCTCCGTATGCTTGTAACCCCTCCACAAGAGCATTTATGGGGTCAAAACTAACATCGGAGCCACGAATTTCTTTTGCTGCGCGGTTCATAAAGTAAGACGCTACGGCAAAAGTTGCTAATTTTTGGAATTGTTTTTCATCAACCCAACCCTTCATTACATACCATAGATTTCCCACCTCAAGCTGAAAAGGTGCTACAAGCTGAAACACCCTATCCTTTTGTAATATGGGGACCTCTCCTATTCCCCTACCCGCCACCATTGATTCTGTGGCATCATCAGCATATTTAATTGCGTTGGGAGCATTTTCTGCTAAAGCCTTTGCATAGTGTGAATTCCATATAAATTTGGTTCCTATTTCATCTCCAATAGTTACTAACCATTTAGCCATATCACGGGCATTATCGATTAACCCCGTATTGAAACCTGAGAACGGGTCCGAATATCTTTCTCTTACAAACCTTGACTTGTTTATAGGAGTTTTATTTGAAAATATATCTGCTAGAGTGCCTCCGAGTCCTTTTATAGCATTTTTTGGTCCGGCGTTTGCTATACCTTGGGGTATATTAAATAACTGAGCTACAGAAGATGATGCATTCATTAGAATTACATTTGCCTTAATCCTGTTGTTTAACCAGTTAAGTGCGCGCATTGCCTTCCTTCCACCCGGTATATATTTTTGAAATGCTCTATCTATAGGTCCTGTTTTTCCTGATAAGTCGTTGGCGAAATCGTTTAAGTATTCGATAAAATTGTTAAGCTTGCCCTTATTTACACCGTCTAGTGTGGCTTGTTCTAACTCGCTAGATAGATTTCTAAAGTTTTCTATGTTTGGGTCTATGTGTTTGGCGTACATGGCCTTTTGAACATAATCTATAAACCCACCCACTGCATCGTATGTTGTTTTATCGCCCCCCCTGCGTTGTGCAAACGATAACCACTTAGACTTTGGTTTTGTATCTGCCGATATACCCGCAAGCGTAGATTGAACCCCCGAAGGAGACTCGAAGATATTTTTAAGCCCTGCAACACCTTCCTGCATTTCCTTGAAATGCCTATAGTAGTCAGCTCGTTTAGGGATAATCTTTTCGGGGTTGTTGGGATATATCTTTGCCCTAGACTTGTTTACATCATCTATAAGTGTGTTGTAAGCATTTCTAAAGAACTTATCCGCACCAACAATCTTATCCGCAGTACCTTTTCCAAACTTGTTTATTAGTCCTTCGTAGGATACTTTCTTTTCTCCAAATAACTGAACCATCGCTGATATTTTGCTACCTTTTTGTATTCCTAAGCTTTTCAACGACTTGCTCCAAGACTCTAGTTCTCTTGTCATCAAGTCTTTTCCTCTATAGAACGGCTCTATGACCTCTTTTTCTACCTCCCCGTACCTTTTGCCGAAAATTGCCTTGAAATTACGTTTTACTGTGTCAAATCCCTTAGCGATGTTCCCAATATCTTTTAGCTCCTCTATATTCTTCGCACCTACGCCTTTTGTGTTACCCTCAATACCTTTTCCGATAATATCGAGCTGTTCTGATGTTGTTTTTATCTGCCCGGACTCCCTTTGTGCCTTGTACCACCGATCATAATCGTTTTTCGCGGCCCTTTCTGCGTCTAGTTTAGCCCTACGTTCTAATTTTGCCTTACCGACACTATCTAATTCTGAGGACACGGCGTCAGTTTTTATAGGTTCGTTTCCGAACAGTGTTTTTGTACCTTTTAGGCCCCCCCGTGCTATACTGTCGCCATATGGAAGATCGGGAACCGAACTCTTTTGAGAAGTGGGTGCTTCTAACACTTGCTTTGGTAGTTCTCCTTGCGGCTGCGTGGGGAGGTTTTGCTTGGCTACTTTCAATGTCTTTTGCCCTCCTACTTGGATTTGGCTTTTGGAAGTTACGCGGGGAGCCTGATTAACATCCCCCACCTTTAGTTCTTTAGATAGACTCTTCCCACCCCCACTTACTATCACATCTTCTCTTTTTATCCCCTCTCTTTTGAGTGTGTCGTCATATAGGGATTTTAGGTTCGTTTCGTCTGCTCGTCTGTTTAAGTTAAATTCACTTGTACGGGCTTCCACCTCACCCGCGGCGTTTCTATAAGCACCTTTTCCACCCGAGAGATTTGTTCCTTTCGCAAAACCTTCGATCTCCTGTACTGCGTGCTGTACTTCGTGTACTAAAGTCGACCTGAACCCCTCTTTTGTCATCTTCGGATTCATCTTCATTGTATTTGTGAGTGGATCGAAGCTGCCGTAGGTCGCTGAGTGGGTATAGTTCGGGTCCAGTTCAATTTTTATGTGTTGTAGCTGAGGATAGTTTTGATATAGGGTCTTATGGTTAAAAACGTCGGCAAGAACGGGTGTTTCTTTTTGTTTAACAAGCTTATTTATAATACCTACAAAGTCTTTTTTAACGCTTGATGTGTAGTCTGATAGCCACGCTTTAGGTTGGGAGTCAAAACCGCCTTCTAGTTTTGCTAAATTCTTGAAATTCTTGGCATTTTTACCAACAACCATCCCACCAACACCGACAAACGGCAACATACCTGTGGCAAAATCAAACGCCACATCACCTTTTACATCTGTTTTGAAATCGGGGTTCTCAATTTTATTGAGTACATTAAATGCTGTCGTGTATGGAAGTCCCTGGGATATGTTTGCAACGCCCTTTCCGATGAACTTACTCTTTGGGATTATCTTGCCCGCAAGAGTTCCCAGTGGTTTTTGTACGCCTGAAAACGCCGGGGAGATAACCTTACCCAAGGCGGCTGTTTGCACAATATTCGACGCTACTTCTCCGGTTATATTCCCATATTTGCCCACCTCGGTCTGCACGTTGTATTGAGGGATCCGGAGCTTGGATTGAATTTGTTCATTGATGTTTCCCGGCATCGCCTTGGCAAAACTGGTAGCAAAGTTGGCTGCAAATTCTGCTCTTTTCTGATTGGCCGGAGAAAGAGTGATCGGCTTGTTTAGTAGGGTGCGCACGTCCTCACGCATACTTGTGGGCAACTGTTGCGTTTTCACCAAACCCTTAATGAATGGGTTATCGTTACCCCAGAAATTATCTCCCTGGTTTGCCTCGGGGTTGAAGTAATCCCTTATCTTTTTAGAGAGATCTTTTAAAGAAGGCATCTTTTATGAAAACCTTCCGTTATCAACCAAACAAGTTGTTTCTATCTCTCTCATCTTCTCCACCATAGTTGTATGCATAAGCATTTCTATTGCCTTGTGCCACGACCGGTTGACCAAAGATGTCTGTCGCCTGTGGTAGGTTGGGGCTTATCTCGGAGACTTGCTGCATGGTAGATTTTAGCGTAGATATATTATCGGATACACGCATAGCCCATGTATCCAATGCCTGTTTTTTGGTTACAGCCTGTTGATTAATATCGTTCAGACTCTGGATGGCCTGGTCTAACAGACTTTTAGACAGTGCCTGCAGGTCTTGTGACTTTCCCAACTGACCCTGACTTTTCAAGGAGGCTAGTTGGTTTTGCGCGTCATTAAACCACATCGCAATCTGTTGTACCTGTTGGTTTTTCGCCTCTGATAGATTATTAACCTCTGTGTTGTAAATATTATTCAGATTTGTTTCTCTTGCGTTTATATCAGCAAGGATGTTTGCTGTTTCATTCATCACTCCCGACCTTTGTTGGGTACCCATTTTATTTAATGCGTAAGAATACTGGTCTGCGGCCGAACTGTCTCCCGCACCGCGGGATCCTAAAAATATGTTTCCCGCCATAAAAGCGTTTCGTATGTTTTCTGAAACATCGCGTAAACTTCGTGTCTGGTTTTGCTCTGCCGAAGTCCTGTTTTGACCGAGGCTTTGGAGTCCTTGCTCCTTCTGCAAATTTAACGATCCTAAACCCTGTTGATATTGACTGTTGGCCATGCTCTCCTGTGCTGACCTCTGTCCAGAAAGTCCGGACAGTTGGGAGTCTAAACTACGCATGTAATTGTCCCACCCAGAGGATATATCTCCTCTTAAACGTCTTGCGCTCTCGTCTATACTCTCGGGTGTAGAACGATCTGTTTCTCTGGGCATTACGCTAGGTGTGGTGTTTCTCGGAACGCCGCCGCCTGTAGTCACGCTCGTACTTGGGGTATTAGATCGAGATAACAGGTTACTACCAGACACATTGTAAGGACTGACTGCCTGCACGGCTATTTGATTGGCCGTAGTCCTATTTATTGGGTATTTTCGTGCTGTTTGTACAGAACCCTTTTTGCCACCGAAGAACTCGGTTATCCCTAACTCCGGGAGACCCCCCCAGTTTCCAAATCCTATTGCCATATGTAACGTACCTCCTTTTTAAATAAAAAAAAGACCTCTCCACCCCGAAGGTTTCAAAGTCTGCGTGTTGCTCTTGGCAACCGAAAGATACCTATATTATACACCTAGATATAAATAAATCAAGAAAGAACCGATTTGAAAAAATCTGCGTAAAGTTTAATGTTGTCTTTCATCTGATGTGTGTTCTCAACCGTCTCGAAAGCGTTCTCTGCCATGCTTTTCCTGAGCTTTTTATCTTCTATGAGCTTTTTAATACTTTCGTACCAACCGCTTGCAGTGGTAGCCAAAAATCCGTTGGTTCCGTGGTTGACCACCTCGTTGTACTGACGTATGTTACTCCACACCCCCGGTTTTACGGCACTACTCGCCTCAAGGTATTTAATGGATGACTTACATCTATTGTAGATGTTGTCGTCTAGGGGTGTTACTATAATATCTGCCTCATCCATGAAACCCGGCATTCTCTCCCCAACCCATTTGTACAGATCCTGATGTCCGTAGCTATTCTCATATCGTTGCCCCCACCTGTATTTATATTTGGGAATCAAGGCACCCACGGTTTTTAGAGTAACGTTGGGGTACTCTTTCATAATCATATCTATTCCCCTCTCAAACTCCTCGCTTTGCAGGTCGATAAAGTGGGACGTGCTGCCGAAATGCATAAGGCGTATGTCAGCCGTATCTTTAAAAGGTGACCTGTGTGTGTACAAATTATCCAAATCTATATAATTCGGGAACACCCCTATCTCGGAAACGGATTTATCGGTATTGTGCGAAATAGCGTTTCTCAAATACTTGTTGGTAGTAGTTATGTAATCTACCTCGTTGCATATTGCAGTAAAGTTGTGCAGATTCTCCGAACCTTTTTTGAACGCCTCATAAACCGGGTTATCTGGCAGTATTCCCCAGATAAGATCATCCACATCCATTATCAAAAGTCTGTTAAACTTCCTTGCCATAAGCCCCATTTTGGCAAATTCCCACGACATCGCTGTATAGTTAAAAAATATAATATCGTGCTTTGAAGCTACATCTAACCAGTCCAGTGTCTTGTGTTTTCTGGGATCGTATACATGTACTACAAACTTGGTATCAACATCCTTGTAACCGTTCAAGTGCCTTGCCGGCTGTATTATCCGCGCAAAATCTACCCCGGACGTACGTTCCAAAGATTGATGGGATGGCAGCGCAAAAATACGTATAGTTTTCATCTCTGCGTATCCTCTAGGAATTTATCCAACTTCTTATCGAAAATCTCTCTCAAGCCAACGTAGTGTCGCCTAAAGGCACCCGCGTCGAATATCTCGCCCGTATCCGCACCAAAACTCATGCCGTTAGATCCGGGCTCATATTTATTGGTGTACTCTTCTTTCGAGTAGGTTTTGTTAAACATAACCACACGACACCCGCACAATCTAGCAACTTCTGTCATTGCCGAAACAGGGTCGTAACAGTACATTACTTGGCACTCATTTAACAGGTCTGCCAACCCTCCCTGATTCCGTGCTAAAAAACGATCGACAATAATCGCCCCGGGTTTGTGTAAACCTAAATCCTCGCCCTTTCCCACAAACACCGCCCTCTTATCGCGGGTTCTATGTTGATCTTTAAATATGTTCGTGTTTATCACAGGTAAGAACATGTAATGATCGTCATCAGTATCCCCGAACAGTCTTGAAAAGTAGTAATTATGCTCGTTCGGATCAATTTCCTTTAATCCCTCCCCCTGTCCGCTGGACATGACACCTAGTTTATTCAATATATATCTCACTACCGTACCCGCCCCGACGGGATTGTCTGCTACTATCTCGGGGTATACCGCAACCACATCACCTGCCGGATATTGGTTCATATATACTTCCACTCCCCTAGCCAGAAGGTGCCCATAAAGACCAAACATTACTTTTATCCCCCCACTAACAGGGTCATAGGGAGGGGAAACAAGTACGTATGGTTTCATTTTAAATCCTCCTTACAGCGATACTATTACCACCAAAAGCAATTTTCTTTGCCCACACTCTAACCTCGTCGGTAAGCGGCATGTTATCGAAATCTAGTTTAGGAAAAACATTTCCCCTAGCAAAGTGGTAGGCAAACACCTGCTCGTTCTTGCACATCAGCCTGTCATCCTCTATATAAAACAGGGGTTCCCGACCCAAAGACTTACAACCGTAGTAATCCTTTTCCTTGTCAAATACCTTTAATTTCAACTTAGATATTTTTGAATCATTATAAATCAACAAATTTAGAGTATCGTTTTCCTTGCGTAGGTACTTCATTGCTTTTCGATTTATCTTTTGCCACGCTTTCCAGAAATCTGGGTGCGTTGAGGCAACCATACCCGCCTGTAGATACATCTTCTCGGTAATGTTTTCAAAACTAGCGTTCTCATAATCGTTGTAGTTCCATACAGCACCCACATCATAATCTGTGTTGTCAAACACCTCGGTTAGGCGTCCACAAACTAGCGTATCGGCGTCTATGTTTACGATTAAATCATACTTATCGACCAAAAGTTCCGCCAAAAACGGCTTGGCTTGATAAAAATTGATATTTTTCTCAGCGAACAACTTATCTACGACATCCTGCCGAAAGACTATCAAATCAATGTCGGGATGAAACCGGACAAAAGAGTTAATAAAAATGTGCGTCCCGACGGGGTAGAAATATCTGTCGTCTGCTACTGTAAATGCGCATTTTCTTTGCATAGATTAAATCCTCGCCACAAAATGTTGGTTCGGATACTCAAAATATCGGTATCCTAAGTTTTCCAAAATATTCTTAACTGGCCTATCGTGGTACTCACCAACAATAGTTCTGACCAAGGTTTTAGGAAACGCACTATTGAATAGTTCCACCTCATCACCCTCTATGTCGATTTTCAATAAATCCAGCACAGGTATCACGTGTCCCGACATAAATTCGCCGAGGTTTAAAACACGCTCTTCATATAACCGAACTTTGTTAAGTTTATTGTCTTTTATAGTTTGTCTAAATAAATCTAGGCTACGCGTATCTTTATCGACTGCGTGTATCGTGCTGGCTCTGGGATAGACCCATAGGGAAAACGCCCCTATATTACAACCTAAATCCATAACCACAAGGTTATCAAATACAGGAGAATACTCTCCATTTTCCAGAACCTCCCAAATATACCTGGTCGTGTCTAAATGAATAATCATCTGGTAAATAAAACCACTATTGCTGAACATTCATAACGTCTTGCCTGAAAACCCAGCCTAAGCATGTGTTCAACAAGAAGTTGCCACGTGGGGTAATGAAACTCTACTTCAATCGCCTTAATCTTTGGAGCTATTTTGATAAATCCCTCGGATCTTAGAATTTTGTCCTCTGCCCCCTCTACATCAAACTTTACGAAATCCACCTCACCGATTCCGTTCTGCGCCATAAAGGTATCAAACGACATTGTTTTTACCCTTTCCCCACCCTGGCCGTAATCGTTGGTGATAGAATTGCACGTAAGGTTGTTGGGTAGGAAGTTTATCGTGGCGTCTCCATCGCTATCGGATAAGGCCAAATTAAAAACCTCCACATTATCCCACCTGTTGAACTCTTTGTTTTTCCTAAGCGCCTCAAAATGCATAGACGAGGGCTCGATAGCATAAACCTTTTTAGCATAATCCCTCATAAACTGCGTTACAACACCTATATTTGCCCCGACATCGATTATAACCATATCCTTTTTCTGGTTTAGAACATCGGCGTAGATACTATCAAAGTATATTTCTTTATATATCCACGGAATATATAGACTATCAAACTTTATAGGACTCTTTTTTGTACCCTTCGGGTAGTATAGTGCGCCTAACATAGCTATCTCTTTCTATTATTGGGAAATATTTTACTTATCACACCCCAATTAGATTCCTTGTCCTTGCCAACTAAATCCCCCTTCCAATTGTGTGGGGTATGTCCGGCTTTAAATTCGGTATCTGGAGACTGGTGGATTCCCTTTAGTCCTGTATTCCACGGTTTAGCACCTTTCTTGAAAGCAGTACTAGGAACTATCCCCGTTTTCTTGCCAGTAGTCCGTGCAACGTGTCCCTTCTTAAAGTGCATTTTACCTGTATTATATTGCGGGTGTCCCTTAGTAAACGGCATGTGTTTAAATTATCACAGTCCCAACCATGTTACAACTACCTTATCAATCCTATAAAACTTGCCTCATCGTGTTCCACCATGTACTTAACCATTGCCGGTATTTGTTCCTTAGATGTCGGGTAATGTTCCATCAATTGGCACGAGTGTATAAACTCCTGTGCCTTAGTTCCATCGTGACTATATCCATCATGCCTGTAGTTGTCGCCTACCCCAGAGCCTACAAGCCTTACTGCGATGTTCTCGTGAGCCAAGTACAACGATATGGTTTCAGCGGCACGCAGAAAAAAACTGGTTATCGTATACACAAAAGGCTTCTTGCCCTCCTGTGCTAATCCTACGGCAATATCTAACATCGCCTGCTCGGCAGCTCCACAGTTTATGAATCTACCCGGGAACATGTTCTGTATTTTATCGAACATGCCGTATCCCAAATCCCCCGTCAATAGATAAATACTACTATCCTTTAACATTTCGCTGAACAAAGCTCCTGCGAAGTAACCTCGTTGCGATTGGTGCCAACCTTCCATCTCTTTTTCTTTCATTTCTTTACCTCACATAAAACATCTTCTTCCGCCACAATAATTATATCTTTATCTCCGGTCTCAAACCCCGCGTGTTTCCTGAATAAATACATCTTATTTACCTTTAAACCCGAGCCATTGTTTACTGCTAGGGCGGTACCGTACTTAAAATCCTTCGCGGAATCGATCAGAATAATCTCACCCGCGGAGCTTTCCAAACCCCCCTCAATGTGCAAAACCACGTAATCATGTAGCGGTTTAATCATTTAATAACTCCTTGTATTGCTCGTTTGTGGGGGATAGGTAGTGTGCAGACACTCCCTGTAACCACCCGGGGTATTTAAAAAGATTGGTTCTTATTACTAAGCTTGGGTAAAACATCTGCATCCTTGTATCTAACACATCTACATCCACCTTGCCGAGCGCAGAATATCCGTTAGCATTACAGACAATCTTTAGGTTCTCTAAACGTAGTTCCCCCGCTATACGTAGCGCCTCCCAACAACTCCCTTCGGCCATTTCCCCATCGGAAACCAATACATAGACATCTATCTGGGGTTGCGCCAACGCCATTCCTACCGCTATTGGCAACCCGTGTCCTAGACTGCCAGTAGATACCCATATTTGGTTATCTACGTCCCTGTTTGGGTGTGTTCCATGCTTCTTCATGAGTTCTTCCGCGTTTGCGATACCGTTCTTCTCGAGGATCACCGCCAAGGCTAGAAAAGCGTGCCCGTTAGACAGCACGAACTTATCTTGTGGTTTCTTAACCAAAAATAGTTTGTCTATAATGCCTACCGAGGTCAAAACACTACTCAAATGAGTTAGGCCCAGTTTCTGGGATACTTCAATACACCTGCGTTCTAGTTTATTTAACGGCATTTACCATTTCCTCTATTGAAATCTCTAGCGATTTATTAGGAAGCCATCCATAACCCCTTGCTTTGAAATTATCCGATATCCATTCAACATCATCATAATCCCGCAAACTTTTAACCTCGTGCGTATTCGCTTTCTTTCCTGTTGTTTTCTCAACCAACAATCTAACTTCCTGGTTGCTGTAGCTTGTCCCCGTTCCCAGCTCGAAAATACCCCGAATGCCTTTGTTTGATAGCATCATTATGCCGTTTACTAAATCCTCTACATCAATCCAGTCATGTCTAGGTTCGGGTACAAAATCCATCTCCTCGCCCGTAAGACAAGACCTAATAAGGGTTGGGATAAGGTGCTCCTTCTGCTCCCCAACGCCCGTGACCGATAGCGGTCGAACTATGCTTATCGGAGCATTGTATTTCTCCATAAAAGATAGAAGTATCTCCTCAGAGGCTTTTTTTGTCCTAGAATATGTTGTCTGAACCCTACGTTTAACCGAGGATGTAGACAAATACACAAAGGACTTAATCTTTTTCCAATCGATCCAATTAAGTACGGTAATTAAATCGCTAACATTGGCTTTAATTATTTTATCGTCCTCAGTATGCCAATACATATTTCCGTAGGCAGAGAGAAAAAACACCTTTTCGGCATCTGAAAAATGAACTTTATCTATGTTTTCGTGGGGAATTGTTACAACAGCGTCTAGTCTAGCAACCAGATGTCGTCCTATAAAAGAGTTTGCGCCCGTTATATACTGCATACCTAACAAATCCTACTGCAATGCTAGTATAGCACCTTTCTAAATAACCATCAAGACCTTCAAACTTAGTACTCATTTCGATACCTGTCGTGTCTTTCCACGAAATCATGGATATCGGCTATCTCGTCTTTATTGTTATCACGATGTGCTTTGACAAGCGCCTCACGCATGCTCCGCACAGCAGCACTTTCCTTGTTCAACCTACCACGAGCAAGGTCGGCCTGTCTTACAACGTTGGGATCCCCGCTTCTAAGACCCTTCTCTATAAGATCCCGGTCAGCGGACCTATTATCGTTGTTTTTTCTAAAAATTATCTCTGTCATACACTGTTCCTTCCCTCCGTGGTGGGAGAAGCACATTAGGGTGTGCCTCCCCCAACCACTACTCAGTACTACCCAAGGTTAAACAAGAGCAAATCTCGCGGCCTGTACCCAATCACTGTTGAGTAATTTAACTGCGTAAGAACCTGCCCACGAAACATATGATACTCTACCGGCAGGTGAGTTTGAATCCACCTGATTCGGAAGAATATACAGTTTCGGTTTATCTTGCGATAGATCGTAGCAACCAAACGAGTTGTCTCCGTGAACGTAGGTGTAGTATCTAGTAACACCCGAAGATGCTGTAGATGCTGCCTCAGTTCCAGAGGAAACGTCTTTGTTTAGAAGCCACCTAACCTGGTAAAGCTCTCCCATCTCCCCCCTGTAAAGATCCTTTACATCGGAGTACGTTTTCGCATTTACCCACGTGGAATCACCGATTAGATTGTACTTGCTGATAGGATCTGTTTTACCAATATACATCCCGTCCTTGTAAGGTCTCGCCTTAGCAATTTCGAGAGCTTTGGTCATAAGCCTTATATCACAAGCGTCTAGCGTGTCGCCCGCAGTAAATGTTGCTACGTCATGGTTGTTGCCGTAGAAAGCTGTGCCATTTTGAAGTTCTGCTCTAACCAAACGATTGAGAGTTTCTCCCATGTTTTGACCCACAAGTTCCACCTTCTCTTTCATGCTGCTATCGATGGATACCAAAGTTAGCAATTTTGAGTGAATGGTTGTTAAGCCATACTCAGAAAGAGTCATGGACACAGTACATGCCGTAATAGCACATGTTACTGGGTTTGAGAGTTCCCCCAAAGGGCTGGTGATGATAGTGAGGGGCGTGTACCTAGTGAAGTTGACTGTTCGTCCCTCGTTCACGGGGTGTGTCCTCATCTGAGCGCCCTCCTTCAAAACAAGCTCATACTCCGCTCTCGCAAGGAAAACCTTTTCGTAATAGGTTTTTACCTCTTGAGTCAGAGTACCTGTCGTGTTGGGGTTTGTCACCCCACTTATTCCTGATCCGACTGCTGCCATATAGTTTTAATATCTCACCTTCCTTCTTAGTGCTTTTAGGCTTGAACCACCCCTAGTTGTGCCTCAAGCTCGGC
>Ga0209318_1000767_pt1 | contig 26908 bp, 17 predicted proteins | sample RifGroE1_FD_183999 | JGI IMG/M metagenome (GOLD analysis project Ga0209318, IMG submission 183999) | Groundwater microbial communities from Rifle, Colorado, USA - Groundwater E1 (SPAdes) (version 2) | ecosystem: Environmental > Aquatic > Deep subsurface > Groundwater | place: Rifle, Colorado... | reverse complement strand
GATAAACTCCCATCAAATCTAATCCTACTATATCTACTTAAATATGCTAAAAAATATATATCTACAGGACATTCTTGGATAAAATTCGATATAGATAATTCTAAAGTAATAACATCTCAATATGAAAGACAATTTAGATTTGGTAAACTTCGTAAAATAACTAATAAGGATATTATGTATATATATTAATTATAAACATTGCGCAAGTTTATAATTAAATAATATTAGTTTAACACACGCACACACATCAATCCCCTCACACACAACATTTTCATTCATTTATCATCCAACAATTTAAATACAATTCAAATTTAAAACGGAGGTGATATATTGTCTTTACCCATAGCAAGAATTACATCTGATAAAAAATTAAAATTAAAAGGAATCTTATATACAACACAAGATGCTTATGATGACACAACACAGTTTGATGATACTTATCAGTTTGATGATACTTATCAGTTTGATGATAATGCAGAAATTTTTGCATTATTTAATTATTTATTAGGGATTGAAAATACTTCAACACAAGTTGATAAATTTTATATTGATAATAGAGGTAATTTAGTTACTCCAGAAGTTTATACAATTTGGCAAGGATTTGATGGAAATGAAAATATTGATACTACAATTGAATTAAATACTGAACATAGTATTGATTCAAGTTTAGGAGTAGAAGAATTTATTTCATATTTATTTGGTGGGTTAATAGTTGAAGATATTCCTATTGATAAATTTAAAATATTAAATGATAAAAAATTATTATGTAATGAATTATTAGAAAATCAAGTTTTGTAAATTATAATCAAGCAATGTTCTATCACAATTTTTAGAAAATAAAACTCTTTAAAATCAATGGTTTATAAATTAGTAAAATAATTTAAGGAGGTTATTATATGGCTATTTTCGCTCTCGATGATATTTTAAGTACATTTAAAGATGGTATATCAAGAGCATTAAGAGTTAAATCAGAAACATCTATTACAGGCGGTTATTCCCCTGCTAATTTAACAATGCAAAATGCAGTAACAACAAATGGTAATGGAACACTATTAAACGTAAATGAATATGCAACAGCAGTATTAGAAGTCAGAGGTACTTTTTCAGCAACAATTAATTTTGAGAGTTCAATTGATGATACAAATTGGTATCCTGTTTTAGCAACAAAAAATGATGGTACAATTAGTAGTAGTTGTACTACAGTAGGATTATATGAAATTAAAGTTGCTGGTGAAAAATCTGTACGTGCAAGAATTAGTGGATATGTTAGTGGTAATGTAACTGTTGTTGGGAAGGTTAGTCCGTTAGTTAATACGGAAAAGAGTATGCAACTAACTGATAGTTTACCTGCGGGAACAAACAATATCGGGGATGTTGACGTACTTACACTGCCAAGTCTGACTGCTGGTAGTGCAATTATCGGAAAGGTTGGCATAGACCAATCCACGCCGGGAGTAACTAATGGTGTACAGATTACAAATAAAAATACGGTACTATTACAAACATCCTTCAACGCACTTGCAATTACAGACACCACGCAAAGATTCGCAGCAGCTCTACCATTTACATCTGTAGCACCATATAGAGAAATATTTTTATATGTAGCTACTACATTAGATAATGCCAGTCACAATGCTAATCCTAACATTTATGTGTACGATAACGGTGCAGGACTGTTACCTACAGCGATAAAGGTTCTAACTGGTGGATATGGAGGAGAAACACAAATAATCAGCAAATCCGATATAGCAGCGCTAGCAACATTAGGGTTTGGTGTCCAAATATCCGTAAAGTGCGCTAATGCGCCTACGGGTGGGTCTATAACAATAAAAGCATATGGTATTCCAAACTAAAAAAAATAAATTAAGGGAGGTTTTATTATGCCAAATAAAACACAAGATGCAGTAAATTGGGCACTACAGCAAGTTATTATCAACCCTTGGGGGTTTGAAGTGCAAGTTTCAGTAGACACTCCTGGACTATTAGTAGACAAAGTTAGGGAGTATTTTAATACCAATAATATTCCCTACGAAACATTTTCTTTTGACGATTTACTGCCATACTTAACCAACTAATTAAGGTGCGTTAGTTTGGTAAGTAGAAGTAAATACAATTGAATAATGTAAAACAAAATATTTATATTTATACATAATAAGTATTGAATAAATTTAATTATATTTATTAACACAAAAATTTAAAATAAGGATTACTTCATACTAATGCATAATAAAAATGCATCAACATGGATTAATCCTTATTTTTTAGTTTTATTGTTATAAAACTGAGATTTGATCATGATTTTGGAAATTAGAAACCCTTATTTTATAGGGGTTTAGTGAGTGTGTGATTTTTGATGAAAGTAAAATAAATTTAGATTAGAAATAACTATCTTGTATTTTTCTTAGGATAGTTATTTTTGTTTTAAAAATAAAATTAAAAGAATTGGAGTGTTTATATGGCAAGATCAAAATTTAACGTGAATACATCATCAAAATCAAAAGAAAAAAGAACATTAAACGGATACACTTTCTCTAGTGATCTGGAATACAGATTCTATGTGTACCTTCTCTCTCAACAAGAAAAAGGAATAGTTAAGAGTATAAAAATACAACCCAAATATTTATTACAAAATAAATTTGAGAAACATGGTAAAAAGTATCAAGCAATTTACTATATTCCTGATTTTGAAGTAGAATATACAAACGGAGATATAATAAATTTCGACACAAAAGGATTTTCTACGCCAGATTTTTTACTCAAGGCTAAGATTTGGAATTACCTCTACCCTGATAAAGTTTTAAGAGTTATAAATTATAGTAAAATTGATGGAAATGATGAAAATGAAGGATGGTGCGATGTAAAAGTAATTGAAAAAGGTAGAAAAGAAAGGAAGAAAGCAAAGGAAAAGTTAAAGAACAATTTAAGTAGTGAATAAGATTGTAAATATAATAGTATTATAGTATGTAATAAAAAATAAAAAATAAACGGAGGTTATACCCTTATGGCAAAAAATAAAGAGTTAAATTTATCTAATCTTAAAGACCTAGATTCAAAAACCTACAACAAAACAGCACAAATAACTTTATCTAATGACTACACTCTACTTATTGATTTAAAGTTCCGTCCTTCTATTATAGAGAAAGTATTTCAAAAATTATTAGATATTAATCAAATAGTTAAAGATAATGAATCACTTGCTAATTTAGATTTAGAAAAGTACACAATGTTACTTCTCATTACAAACTTTACTTCATTGAAAAATATTGAGATTAAATCAATTGAAGAAGAATTGCAGTTAATTAATTTATTAGTTGACCAAAAAATACTAAAAGAGATTATTAATAAAATGGAAGAACATTGTGCTGAAGAGATTAAGAATTTTAATGAAGCTATTTTTGATATTATGCAGGGAAAAATGGATTCACTTAAACAGCAGGAAGAATTTATGAGAGTGTTGAATGAAGAAATTAAGAAAAATGAGATTATGGGTGATGGTTTGGTGGAGGTGGATGGTGAATTAGTTAATAAAATAGATGATGTAGATGAAACTAATGAATTAGTTAATAAAATAGAAATTACTGATATTGAATAGTAAAATAATACAAATATAATAAATTGTAAATATAATTGATAATTAATATAATTTCAAAATTTCAAATATAATTAATAGAGTCAGGATTAATACGCATACCTAATTGCAAAATTGCTATCATATTTCTCCTACTCTATTTAATTATAAAATAATATTGTATGAAACTAATAAATACAAAAAGTACATTTATGTCACCTTTCCTATATGTAGTTAGTATGGTTATGCGTTGATTCTTTACTTTTTATTAAATTTTACAGATTATAAATATAATTGTGTTGACATTTGTTTTGTATGAGTGTATAATAATGATTAATAGGATAAAAATAAAAGATAATAAAATAAAAGGAGTGATTATTATTTGATTGAATTGATTGAATTAAACAAAGTATATAAAATGGATAATTTAGAATTGCTTAATCAACTACCTAATAACTATATTGATCTCATCTACAGTGATATTCTTTTCAACACAGGAAAAAGATTCAAAGACTATAATGACAATCTAGGTACTCCTATGCAAGCAATTGAATGGTATAGACCAAGAATTGAGGAAATGTATAGAGTATTGAAGGATACTGGTAGTATATATTTACATATGGATTATAGGTTAGTGCATTATATGAAGGTATTGATGGATGAAATATTTGGATTTGATTGTTTTAGGAATGAAATAATTTGGAGTTATAAAAGATGGTGTGGTAAATCAGAAATAAAATTACAATCAATGCATGATAATATTTTATTTTATTCTAAAGGTAAAAATAAAATAAATCATTTATATGAAGAAATTGAGAATCCTAAATTATATCAAAATAGGAAAGATAAAAATGGTGATGTAATTAGAAATGAAGATGGAAGTGTTAAATATTTTCCTCAATATGAAAGACAAATTGATGATGTGTGGTGTATTGATATATTAAATCCTAGAGCAAAAGAAAGAACAGGATATAATAACCAAAAACCAAAATCTCTATTAGAAAGAATAATTAAATCTTCATCAAATGAAAATGATATTGTTGCTGATTTCTTTATGGGATCAGGAACATCAATGGTAGTAGCAAAAGAATTAGGTAGGAAATATATTGGTTGTGATATTAGTGAAAGGGCAATTGAGATTAGTGAGAAAAGATTGAGTGAGATTGATGGTAAATTGGGTGTTAGTTAGATTGGGAATATAATTGCATAATATAAAACAATAAACAAATTATTTCAATAGAAAATAAAACATTTAAAACTATGTTTCTTTTTGTGTTGAAAATTACACAAAAAAGTAACAAATAATATAAATAATAATTATAATTAGGAGGTAACAAATTATGTATGTAATAAGAACTCAGAAATTAGCAACATGGTTAATTAGTAAAGGATTTGAATTATTAAAGATTGATGACAATAAAGAAGATTTAAGATTTAAAGTATTTTTATTTAAAGATACCCCTGTACTAAGAGCAATGATAAAGCAATATAAGAAACAAACTATCATGCTATAGATATGGAGGTAACAAAATGGTAACTAAAATTAATTACGAAAAATTAGCAGATAAGATGTATGAATTATATGTAACTACCTATTATCCTTTTATAATACAAAAACCTAATGGAGATTATGAATGGATATATAAGTGGGGAAATTTAAAAGATAATAAAAATATTTTGATTAGACACTTACAGTCAAAACAAACTGTAGGTGTTTTTTGTCATACTCATACAAAATTTATATGTATAGATGTAGATTTTGGAGAAGATTTGAATCAAGCAAAATGGGTAACTTATAAGATTATTAATATATTTAAACAATATGGAATTGAAGATAAATATATTAATGCAAGTTTTTCTGGAAAGAAAGGTTATCATGTGTTAGTATTTTTTGATAATGTAGTAAGTTATAAACAAATAGAATTTTTATATGATTTAATAATTGAAGAATTATACTATTCTATTGATTATGGAGTATTGAAAGTATTAGATATGGATTGGAAATATTCATTATTACAATTAAAAGAAAAAATTGAATTACGTCCAAAGAATAATTATGGTGTAAAACTAGAATTGAGCATCCATCAAGTTACTAAAAAGAAATGTTATTTTTGTGATATTGATAATAATTTAGAACATATAAAATCAATAGAATATTTATATCAAATTAATCAATTACCAAGAGAATTTCTTGACATAGTATTTGATAAAGCAAAACAATCAAGAAAAGAAAGACAAAATATTAATTATTTTAATGATGAGATTAAAAACAAATCTAAACCTGCAAATTCTCAAAATTTATATATTGATGCAGAATATACTATTGAATACATAGAAAATCTTATTGAAAATGGTTTAACTATATTAGGTTCAAGACATCATTCATTAATGAAAATTGCTAGATATTATAATCATTTAGGTTATGATAAAGAAGAAAATGAGAAATTACTAATTGAATGGATGTCTAAGCAAAGTAGAGATTATTATAAAACTCCAGAAAGAGAATATCTAAGAGATATTAAAAATATTATTAAGTTTGTTTATGAAAATAATAGAGGAATAAAAGGTGAAGTTAGAGATATTTCTATTAATAGAGATGAAATGATGGAGATTATTAAATATAAAGAGAAACCTAAAAAGTTATTGTTTTATGCGTTAATCATTCATGCAAAGAGATATGCGATCAATAATGGTGAATTTTACATGACATATAAACAAATCGCAGAAAGTGTTAATATATCAAATGATTCAATATCTAAATATATAGTAGAATTAGCAAATGAAAATGAAATAATTATAACTAGGAAGAATCAACACTGTGGAAAATATATGAGTTTACCTAATAAATACATAATAAGTAATAGTGTGATTAACACAAATAATAAAAGTAATCAAGAATACATAATTAAAAATGATATAGTTAATTTAAATGATGAATATAATAATTGTATTGTAAGTTTGTTTAATAAGAAAGAAATAAAGAATATACTACCTGATTATCAATATAGAGAAGTTAATAAGTTATATAAGAATAAGAAGATAATATAGTTATTACTTATACTATCTATATCTATACCTATACTATTACTTATATACTTAATAGATAATACCTAAGACTAACTACTAGGCTACTAAAAGAAAGTTCGTGCTACGCACAGTACATATAAATATCCATTGTCTCCGATATCAACGTGTTTTATTTTTAGATTGTCAATATAATTATATCGTATTTATCATTATAATGCAATAGTTTTAATTTAATATTAGATAGATTGGGAGTAATTACCCCAATTGATAAGAGAGGATTCCTTGTGTCCTCTCTTCTTTTATTTTTTATAGGTAAGAAATAATACAAGGAAATAGTATTAATAAAATAACACGACAAGGAGTGGATAAAATATGAAGAATATTAATGATGATATAAATACATATTTAGTCTATAAATTTTATAATATAAATAATGAATTATTGTATATAGGTATTACTAATGATATAAAAATAAGATTAAAACAACATAAACAAAAGAAAAAATGGTATAAAGAAATTGATAAAATATACATAAGTAATATGATGACTAGAAATGAAGCACATATTTATGAAATATATTATATTGCTAATGAAATTCCTAAATATAATATAGATTATTCAAATGGTGGAAAGGTAAATATTACATTAGGTGATTTAATATTTAAAGAATATATAAAAGGTAAAAGAAGAAAAATAAATATTGATGTTGTTTTAAATATGTATAATTCAGGTAAATCAATAGATGATATTTCTAAGCAATTAAATTATTCTTATTCATATATTGAACAACAATTGAAATTAAAATTAATTGATTTAGGTAAAATTAAAAAAGGACGTAGAAATTGTAAAGAAGAGAGATTTACAATATTTACTAATTGCATTAAAGAATTATCTGATAATATATATTTTACCATAGATGATGTTTTAAATAAATTTTTAAATGATTATGAATGTTCTCTAGAAACTGCAAAAATGTATTATAAAGATGAATTTAGAAATTTACTTAATAATATATTAGACGGTTATGATTTACAAAGGATTAGAGCAAAGAAACAAATAAAAGAACAATTTATGATAACTGATAAAGGTTATCCTTTCATTATTGTTAAAAATGATTGTAAAGGAGGTGAATAAAATCGCCTCTTTACAACAACAGTTATTAAAAATACAATTACACATCCAAAAACAAATAAATGATTCCCTAAAAAAAGAAGTTTCTACAATGGTTAAAGAAAAAATACAAAAACACGTTGCATCAGATGTTTATGCAGTTTATCCTAATCCTATTGAATATGAACGTAGGCAATTTGAAAATGGTTCACTTGGAGATATTAAACAAATGGAATCTACTCTAATTGATGATGGAGTGCTAAAAGTTCAAGATATTGCAGATTTTAATCATGAATTTGCTTCAATGTATGGCAGGGGTTATGGTGGTGTAGATTTAAGTAAATCATTAAGTTTTAACATTGAATATGGATACGGGACATTAGACCAACCTTGGAATAAACCAAGGCAATTTATAAAAGGTACAAGAGAAGATATAAAAGATTCAAATAGTCATGTTGAAACTATGAAAAATGCTCTAAGGAGGAGATTGGGTAATAGTGCTGTTAAGTAGTTTTGTGTGCTCTTCCCTGCCCTATTCATATTAAAAAAATAAATTCAACTTTCTAAAATAATCTCAAAAATATTTTCATAAACCTATTGACACATTGTAAAAATAATTGTATACTACAAATAACCTCAGAAAAAGAACTGAGGAAATAAAAATAATATAAATTAAAAGGAGAAATGATTTATGAACAGACCAGAATTAATTACTTTTGTTTCACAGGATGCAGGTATTACCAAGAAAGATGCAGAAATTGCAATTCTATCAACACTTAAAGGTATTCAGACAGCATTAGGTAAAGGAGAAAAAGTACAACTAGTTGGATTCGGTAACTGGGAAATTTTAGGTAAGAAAGCAAGAACGGGTCAAAATCCAAAAACTTTAGAGAAAATTGATATTCCAGCAAAGAATAAAATTAAGTTTAAGGAAGGTAAAGAATTAAAGGATGCTATTGCAGGTTTGGAAGTTAAGGTTGAAGGTGAGTAGGTGCTAAAGAATATACATAGTTTAACAGTTTAATATTTTGATATTATAGCAAGATAACTAAATAGCAATATAATTAACTAGAGAGTTTGGGATTATTCCCTGCTCTCTTTTTATTTTATTGTAGATTAATTTATTGCAGAACAATGACTATCACATTTATTTGTGGTGGGTATTTTTGTGTGATGATATAAAAACAGTCTAGGAAAGTACACCCGAAAATCACATTCCTTAGTGACTGACTGTTTTATCACTCTTTTTAAGGAAATAAAATATTAAAGGAGATGTTTTTTGATTATGGAAAAGAAAAATGAAATTCAAGTGTTTACAGGAGAATTAGGGAAATTAAGAATGGTTACTATTGATGGTAAGGATTATTTTATTGCAAAAGATATTGCAAATATTTTAGGTTATAGCAACCCAAGAGATGCTATTATTAGACATTGTAAGGGTGTCGTAAAAAACGACAACTTTAAAGATGGAGGAAATGAAATATCTTTAATACCTGAAGGAGATGTTTATAGACTTATAATAAAATCAAAATTGCCAGAAGCAGAAAAATTCGAGAAATGGGCATTTGAAGATGTACTACCTTCACTTAGACAAAATGGTGCGTATGTATCTAAATATATTACTGAAGAGCAAGAAACTAAACTTGATAAATATTCTACTAATAAGAGAATAAGAAATACTTTTAAGAATTGTAATTTAGAATCAATAGACCAAGAATTTAAAGAATGTATGATTTATCATAAAAATAAAGATGGTAAAGAAAAGAATTCTATTCAAAGTATTATTATTAATTCCTTAAATGATAGAAAACAGGCATTAATTGATAATGGTAAAGGTTCATTTGCTTTGGCAGTTGCAGAAGTTACAAATGACATAATTAAGAAACAAAAAGAAACAGGAAATAAAAGTAGAGGACAAATGCTTTCATATAAGAATAAAGTTATTTCCAAATTAGAAGATGTAATTGCTAATTTAAATCCTCCTATGTCTAAATATATAATTTTAGATGTTCATGGAATTTCTGAAAATTACCTTTATGAGACAGTTAAGAGTAATTATACAAATAAAAATATTACTGTAAAAACAAATACATATAATAATTGGATTAAAAACTTCCCTTCGCATCAATTGACTCCCAAAGAAGAATTAAATGTAGATTGGGATAAATCTATTATTGTATTTTTAAAATTTGATTGTAAGAAATCCTTTGATGTTCAAAATCTTACAAAAGGAATCGTAGATCAGATAATTACAAGGGAATATGGAGAAAATGATAATATAATTGATAAAATAATTATAGAAAAAAATATGGATGTTGATAATTATAAAGATGGGAAGATCTATTACCATATTAGAAATGTAGATTAATTAAATAAATTGTAAATATAATTATATTTTGGAGAGTAGTATATTTAATTACTGCTCTCTACCCTACTATAAAAACAAAAATAAAATAAAATATAAGGATGTGCTTTTAATGTCTAAAATAACAAAAGTAAAGTATTTCACTAAAGAAAAACAAGCAAAGATTAATCCAACAAATATTGCTAAATATCAAAAGTATCTTAAATCTAGTATTATTAAGAATAAGGATGTTGAAGATACCACTTTCAAAACCTATGCAAGTAATTTTATGCAATTCATGGTATTTCTATCTGAAGAATGGAATAATATAGATTTATATTCTGATGATTTATTTGTTGATGCAATTGATATAATGGAAAGTTTTATTAGTTTTTGTCAAGATACTTTAAAGAATAATAAGAAAACTATTAATAATAAAATTGCTGCTGTATCTACATTCTATTTATGGTCTATGAAACGTGGATTAATTGATAGGCATCCATTCGATAAGAAATTAGATAGAATGAAAGGTGCTAGTGAAGAAAGAATTATTAATTCATATTTCTTGAACGATGATCAAATAGAAGAAATTCGTGAAGGATTAAAGAATGAAAAGAGATTTGATATTATTGATAAGTTATTATTTGAAGTTTTATTAGATAGTGCTAATAGAATTGGTGCTGTAGAGAAACTTAAAATAAGTGATTTAGATATAGAGAATTGTGTATTTACAAATATAAGGGAGAAAAGAGGCTATCTGGTTGAAGTGAGTATATCAGAAGAAACATTAGTTTTGATTCAAGAGTGGTTTGAGAAGAGAAAAGAAATTGATAATCTTGAAGTAGATGCATTATTTATTAGTTATTATGGTAAAGTTTATCGTAAAATGAGTAAAGGTTCATTACAAAGGAGAATTACAGCAATAGGTACTATTATTGGATTAGATGATTTTCATTGTCACTGCGTAAGAAAGAGTGCATTGAATAATATTTACGAAAAAACGGGAGATTTGTCGTTAGCTGCCGAAATGGGTAATCATAAGAGTACGGAAACTACGAGGTCTGCATATATTAAACCAATAAGTAAGGCACAAGTTAGAGATAAAATTAAAAATTTAATGAATAAAAATAAAGAATTAGAAAATATGAAATCAACATAAAATCCTCATTTGTCATGATTTTTGAATTTTTGAGGTGTTGTAAACGTACTATTTATAAGGGTTTGTAAAATCGTAAATTGACACATAAATTAATTAAATAATTAGAAATAATTAGAAATAAGTAACTAAGGTAAATTTGAGTTAAATATTAAATATGATATTAAATAAAATTTATAAATCTTAGTTACTACTTGTGATTATTTTATTTAGATTTTATTTAATTTTATTTAGATTGTATTTATTTTATTTAGATTATTAATATAATTATTTTCATTTATATCTTGACATACCATTTTATATGTTGTATAATAACAATAAAATAGAAATATAATTATAAGTATGTGAAAATAGATAAATTAATAAGTTAATTAATGAATTAGCAACACAGCAGTACAGCAATATAACAATATAACAATATAACAATTAAATATAATTGATTTTTTGATTTTAAAGTATTAAAGAATCTATAAAAATGTAGATTCTTTTTTATTTTATTTATTGTAGTTTGGGATAGGTTAGTCCGTACAACTAACTGATAAAGGGTTTTTTACATCTCCTCATACCCTTTCCCTATTTTATTTTTTAATTTGATTATTGAGGAGTAAAGGTTGGTTGGTAGATTAATTAGTATTGTTAGATTAATAAAATAATAAATTAAAGGAGATGGTTTGTTTATGAGTAAACAAAATATCAAAAGTGAACATACTGATGAATTTTTAATTAATGAATTAAAAAGATATTATAATGAGTTTGGAGAAGTACCAACTCGAAGAAAGTTAGATAAAAATAAAAATTATCTAGGTGCATCAATTTATAAAACAAAATTTGGTTCTTTAAAAGAAGCATTTCATTTATTAGGTTTTAAATCGTTTAATGAAAATATAAATATAATACATAATAATATTAAGAATGATTATAAAAATGGTATGTCATTAGATGATTTAGTAATAAAATATAATTTAAAAAAGAATAATATTATTTTAATTTTAAATAAATCAGGAATTAAAATAAAAGCGAATATATGGACAAATGAAGAATTTGAATTTTTAAAAGAAAATTATTTAAATATGACTGATAGTGAAATCGCTACAGCATTAGGAAGTAAAACAGAAAAACAAATTAAAACAAAAAGAGAACATGAAAAATTAAGGAGAGTTTTTAAATATAGTAATGATTTTTTAATAAGTGAATTTTGGAGATTTTATAAAGAAAATGATAAATACCCTTTAGGAAAAGAAATGAAAAAGAAAAATGGTTATCCAGATGTTGGAGTATATCAAAGAAGTTTTGGCACTTGGAATGATTTTTTAAAATTAATTAATATTTTAGGAGAAGATGAATGGTATTTGTGTGATGAACAAGTATTAATTGATTATTATCCATCTAATGAAATAGAAAAAATACAAAAATTATTAATGATTAAAAGAACAGAAACAGTAATAAGACATAAAGCTAATAAAATGGGATTACGAGTTTTGAATTCCAATGGTACATATTGCAACAAAGATTATGAAGGAATTAAAAATGATTATCTAAATAATATGGAATTAAATGAGATTGCTAAAAAATATGGTTATAATGATGGAGCAAGTATATGTAATATAATAAATAAACTTGGAATAAATAAAAGAAATGATAGATGGACTAAAACACAAATAGAAATTCTTAAAGAAAAATACCCTTATGAAGAATGGTATATATTAATTGAATTATTAAAACCATTTACCAAAGATGAAATATGCCAAAAAGCATCTAAATTAAATATACAAAGAGAAAATTATTATTGGACAGATGAAGAAATTGATTTATTAAAAGAAAATTATAATAATTTATCTCCACAAAAATTATTAATATTATTTCCTAATCGTACATATGAATCTCTTACAACAAAAGCATATAAACTAGGAATATCTGAATCTAATAAATGGGATGAACAAGAAATAAATATATTAAAAGAAAAATATGCTTGTATAGATAATAAGGATTTAATTAAATTATTCCCTGGTAGGAAAATTACTCAATTAATAAATATGGCAATGAAATTAAATATACGTAAAGATTATTCTAGTGATTATTTTATACAAAAACACGAAGATAATAAAAAAGATGTTATAATTGCTCTTAAAAATTTTGCAAATGAATTGGGTAGAACACCTTTAGGACAAGAGATTACGGATAATAAAGATATGCCAGGTATAGTTACATATATAAGATATTTTGGTGGATACAGAGAAGCATGTATTGAAGCAGGATTAGAATTAAATAGCAATAGTATTTATAATAAGAAAATATATTTATCCAATAATAATGATATATGTTTATCTAAAGCAGAGTTAATAATTACTAATTATATGATTGATATTAATATGTATTATATTAAAGAATATTTATATAGAGATTTAATTGATGATAAAAGATGTGGTTTAAAAAGGATGGATTGGTTGATTAATGATAATATCATAGTAGAATTTTTTGGTATGCCAAAGAAAGATTTTTATAAAGTTAAGATGCAAGAAAAAATAAAAATATGTAATGATAATGAAATTATATTAATTGATTTATATCCAGAAGATTTAAGATATAATTTACAGGGAGTTAAAAATAAATTAAAACAAATAATATTTTTAGTTGCGTAATAAAGAAGGTATAATTTACCTTCTTTATATTTTTTTATTATAAAGGAGGTAAAAATAAATGCCAAATAACAATGATCTATCAATCCTAATAAAGATTTTAATGGACAAAACATCTAAAACTAATATAACCACAGAAGTAGAAAATTTAATAAGTCAATTGCAGAAAAAGATTGGAACATTAAACATAAAAATAGGTGGTACAGGACTTTCACAGTTAATATCACAGTTAAATCAAATATCATCTTCCATGCAAAATATAAAAACACCTAATTTTGATTTTGATAATAAATCAAAAGAATTATTAGCTTTTAATAAAGCAATTATGCATACAGAAAGAAATATTGAAACAACGGGTAGAAGAGTAAGTACAATCAAAGATGAATTAGGAAAAGTAACAATGGAAGTTACTTCTGCTACAGGATACGTAGAAAAATATAAATATCAATGGGACTCTGTAAGCAAGATGTTAATAAGGATTAATAGAGAACAAAAAGATAGTATTGGAACAGTTGATGCACTTCAAGCAAAATTCAAAGGGTTAATAGAAACTTTAAATAAAGGTAAACTTGGTAGTTTTGTAGATAAAAGTGCTTTAAAGACTTTTGAAGATTCTTTAAAGGGAATAGAAGTATTAGATAAAAAAATATTAACTGATTTGCAAAATCAATTTAATCAAATAAAAAAAAATGCACAATTATTATCAAAAGTAGAAAATTCTTATCAATCTCAATTAAATAAATTAAATCCTAAAGTTATAAGTTCTGATAAAATGGCTGAGCAAATTAAATTAATGCCAATAGGGACAAAAGAAGTAGATGAAGCAAAAAGGAAAGTTGAAACATTCCAAAAATATTTATATTCGTTAGATTTAAGAATAAAAAAAGGAGAAGTAATTCCTCAAGAAACATTTAGAATTTTAAATAGATATGAAGCAGAAGTAAAAAGAGTTATTAAAAATACTCAAGATATGGTTAATAATTCTGGTAGCAATACAAAAAAACAAAAAATATTTGATTTTAATATTATGACTTCTGAATTGGCAATGTTTAAATCAGAAATAGAAAAAATGAAATCTTCTTTATCTGTTGGAGGGAATGTAGTTAATAAATCTTCAATTGATGAATTTGGTAAATTGACTTTAGAAATTAGAAATCAAGCAGGATACATTGAAAAATTAAAGTTTCAATGGGATTCTGTGAGTCAGTCTTTAAGAAAAGTAAATATAGAACAATCACAAAATAACGATGCTTTAAAAACATTTAAAATTTCTAGTTTTAAAAGTATTGCTGATATTAGTAAAAATTATAAAGGATTTATAACTAAAGATGAAATAAAAAATTTAGTAGATTATATAAAAAATATTGAAGTATTAGATACACAAACAAGGAAATTAGCTAGTAATAGAATAAGTAATCTATCTAATAAAAGTAAAAACAATTCAGAAATACAAGATTTAGAGCATAAATTATTATTGTATAAAAAAATAGCAGAATTTGAATCTAAAAATGCACGTACTAGATATGGTTCTAATATTGATAAAAGTGCATTAGATGCGTATTTATCAGGTGTGGGTAAATTAAATTCTTCAACTGATAATTTAAAGAAAAAGATGAAAGAATTAGATGTTGAATATAGAAGAATCGTATCAAATGCAAGAACTGCTGCTGCAGAATTAAATAATTCAAATAAATCTTTTATGGAATTATTTAGGATCGCCATGCAGCGGTTTCCAATTTGGATGGCAGCTAGTACAGTATTTTATCAATCATTTGCATTTTTCAAAGAAGGAATACAATTTGTAAATGAATATAATAAATCATTAACAGAATTATCTATGGTTTATATGAAAACTCAAGAACAAATTGAAGGATTAGGCGAAAAAATACATGCTTTAAGTATTCAAATGGGGATTGCTACACAAGAAGTAGCAAAAGGTGCAGTTGAATTTGCAAGACAAGGTTTAAGTCAAGAAGATACCTTTAAAAGAATGGAAACAGCAATTAAATATGCTAAAATATCAAATTTAGACTTTAATACATCTGCTAGAATTTTAACTGCTACTGTTAATAGTATGGGTGTTAGTGCTGAACATGCAGCTGATGTATTTTCATATATGGGAGATGCAACTGCGACGGGTGCTGATGAAATTGGAGAGGCATTCCAACGTATGGGTGGTACTATTGGATCTACAGACGTTACGTTTGCTAAAGCGGCTTCCTGGGTTTCCATAATCTCGGCTAAGAGCAGGGAGTCGGCGTATACTATAGGCAACTCAATCAAAGGTTTGATATCTAGGATGCAATCTTTAAAAGAAAGAGGTTTTGATGAAACAGATGGCACTCAAGTAAACCAAGTTGCTAAATCATTAGCTACCATAGGTGTTCAATTAATAGATAATCAAGGTCAATTTAGAAATTTTGGAAAAGTAATGGATGAAATTGGAGGCAAATGGAAAACATTAGATAGTAGGCAAAAGGCTTATGTTTCGACAACTTTAGCAGGTACTTACCAGCAAGCAAGATTTTTGAACCTAATGGAAAGTTATGGAGAATCTATAGATCTCTATAAAGAATCATTAAATCAAGCAGGAATAGCAAATAAAAAATTTGATCTCTATCAACAAGGTACAGAAGCACAACTAACCAGAATGAAAAATGTTTTTGAGGGTGTATGGTTAAATACTTTTTCTTCAGATGGTATTAGAAATGTAATATCTGCATTAACAGGTTTAGGTAATATTATTAATTATATAATTAAAACATTCGGTGCTTCTACAGTAGCTTTAGGAATAACGATGGTTTCATTTTCTTTATTCAGCAATGTTTTAAGAACAAAAGTAATAGCTAATGGTGCAACATTAATAGCAATGTTAAAAGGTACTTCCACTGCATTAAATGGTGCAACTCTTTCAAGTAGATTAGCTACTATTGCTTTTACTGGATTATCTTTTTCAATAAGAGGCGTAGGTTTAGCAATGGCATCTACAATAAAGTTTATGTCTGGATTGTTTTTTCCATTAGCAATTATAACAACTATTTCATTCGCACTTACTAAACTAGGTGAAATAGTATGGGATTTATTTCATAAAACTGAAAAAGCAAGGGAAGAATTTAATAAACTAAAAGATGAATTAAAGTCTCTTAAATCTGAAATAACAGAAACGGAAACATTGTTAAAAACATATGAAGATTTATCAGGTGGATTAGCTAAGACAACAGAAGAGAAAGAAAAATTAGCAGAAGCCACACAAAGATTATCAGAATTGTACCCAGAAGCAGTAATACGTTATAATGCTGAAGGAAAGGCTATTGAAAATAATACCAAATTAATAGAACAATATTTAGATGCCAAAAGAAAAGAAGGAGAAGAAAAAAAGAAAGCATTAAAAGATGGATTTATTGATACTAGTGACGCAGATTTTGAAAGTTTAAATAATAGTAAAGATAATATAAATAAGACAAAAAAAGAATTGGATGCATTTATAAAATTAAGAGATAGTAAAGGAATTTTTAGAAATGCAATATATTCAGATAATGATATAGATGAAAATATTGTAAGATTAAGAAAAGAGTTAAGAGGATTTCAAGATGAATCAAATAAAACATTTGAAACATTGTCTACAGGAGCATCTGCATTATATTCAGAATTTGATAATTTTGATTTAGGTTCTTCTAATTTAACATTGTTTATTCGTGACATATTAAATAATTCAGAAGAATTGAATAAATCAGGAGTAAAAGATATTAGAGGTTTTATAGAACAATTAGGAGAAGCTAAAGTACCTAATATTTTTGCTGAATATAATAAAGCACTAGAAGAATATAAAGAATCACCAATGTTAGAAAAAGATTATGAAACATTAGTAAATAAACAAGCAACTGCTTTATCTGCTTTAGAAAAAGTATTTAAAGATTTAAAATTAGAAAGTAGTGAAACTTTTAAACAATTAAAAGAAGATTTTCTAGCATTGCCACAAATTAAATTAGATTCTTTTACAGATTACGATACTGCAATAAAATCATTAACAGATACCTATAAAAAATCTTCAGATGAAATAAATGAATATCAAAAATTATTAAGTGATGTTACAGAAGGCAATGATATTAATTTTGAATCTGTTCAAAAACTAATAGAGACAAATCCTAAATTAATTACTGCAATAAAAAATGAAAATGGTCAAATGACTATTAGTGTAGAAGCGTTAAGAAAGTTAATTAAAGAAAGAAAATTAGAACATAAAACTGCAATTGAAACTCAAATAGAAAAAACTAAAATTATTAATAAAGCAACATTAGACAGAATAAAATCATATGGAATTGAAATAGAACAAATTCATAATCTTGCAGATGCAGAAGCAGCAGTAGTAGAGATGGGCATGAAAATGTCTGCAAATGTTGGTAAGATGACACCAGAAGAAGAAAAACAAGCTGTTGTAGATTTGTCAAGATCAAGAGCAGAGATAGAAAAAAGCAAACAGGAAATAGAAAATTATAAGAAATTAAGTCAAGAATTAATAGATTCAATGGATAATCCTAATTTTGGCATTGATAGATCAAAAGACTCAAACTCCACAGCAGAATCCCTAGCATGGGAAGAAGTAACAAATGAAATAAAAAAATATGACAACGCACTTAATAGATTAGAAGACACTACTTCTAATATGATTAAAGGTTCTAAAGACCGTAGAGATGCTTTACACGCAGAGAATTTAAAAATAAAGGAACAAATTGATTATTTAAAAAAACAAAAAGATGGATTAAATACAGTATCAATAACAACTACTTCTAATGGTAAATTACCTAATCCTATTCCTGGCAAAGAATTAAAAGATTCCTTTGGAGCACCTAGAGATGGTGGTGCTCGTAAGCATGAAGGAATAGATATAATGGCTGAAAGAGGTACAGAAATACATTCAACTACATCTGGTAAAGTATTAAGTGCTGGCAATACTGGTACTAAAGGTGGTTGGGGTGTAACAATATCTGATCCTCAAGGTAATAGACATTATTATGCCCATATGAATACTGATCCCAGTAAAATATTAGGAATAGGACAAGAAATATTAGCAGGTCAAGTAATAGGGTATGTTGGAGATAGTGGCAATGCTAAAGGTACACCACATTTACATTATGGAATTACAGATGCTAATAAAAAAGCAGTTAATCCTTATAATTTATTAACTAATGATGTTAATACTACTACTACACAAAAAACTATAACAACTAATACTTCACGTTCTGCTATAGACAGATATAATATATCTCCTGAAATTGTAGATACTGTTTTATCACTTGCACAAAAATATAATGTCGATCCAGCTTTAATACTCGCAATTGGAGAGCAAGAAACAAATTGGGGAAAATCTGGCGATGGCAAAAAAGGGATGTATCTTGGCTATGGATCATATGATTCAGGTTCAGATTATAGTCAAGCAGGATTAGAAAATCAAGTAGAAAAAGCAATTAAAAAAATGAGTGCTTGGGGCATGACTCCAGGAAATGTTAGTTTTGATAAATTAAATCAAGGCAATCAAGGTAATTTACCTACTGGTATATATGCTACAGATGGTAGATGGCAAAATTCTGTTTGGAATTTATATAAAGAATTTTCTAACGGGCAAATGACAAGTACAATAAGTGGTGATTCATCAAATCTATCTTATGCAAAACTAGCAGAAGATCGTATTAAACACCAAGAAGAAATTAATGCTAAAATATTAGAATTAGAGAAGAAATTTGCTCAAAATTCTAAAGAATGGTATACAGATTTATGGCAAGAATCAGATAATATAATTAGTGAATTTGAACAAAAAAGTAATTTCTCTAAAATGTTCTCTGAAAGTATGTCTAAATCATCACCAGAATATAGGAATGAATTAGAAGTACAGAAAAATAATATTACAGGTGTTCAGACTCAATTAGCAGAGCAAGCTAAACAAATGGATCAAGCCATTGAGAATATGAAAAAAGGTATTACTGAAGGTACATTTAAAGATGAACAATTCTTAAAAGAAACTATAGAAAAAAGAAAGGCATTATCTGCTGAATGGTGGAACAAACAGAAAGAAATAGTTGATAAACAAGCAGAAATAACATCTAGTGAAGTTGAAGCAGTAACAAATAAAATAGATGAATATAATTTAGCATTATCAATTTCGCAATCTCAGCAGGAAATGAATGAAAATGGAACAGAAGGATACAATAATGCTTTAAAAAATGAAGCTATTCAATATGCTAATATAGAATTTGCCTTGAAAGCAAAACTAGCAATATATCAAAAAGAATTAGCAGATACTGCTTTAGGAACATTAAGATATCAAGAATTGCAAAAAGCAATTTCAGATACAACTCAAGAAATAATAAATAATGAAAAAGCATTATACGACAAGAAAATGTCTTTAGGAGATAATATCATCTCAATTTACAAAGATGCATATGAAAAACAGAAAGATTATGCTTTAGATGCTATTGATAAACAAATGGATGCAGAAGATAAAAGACATGAACAAGCAACTAAAAATATTGAATCAGAAATGAATCAATTTGAAGATTTTATTAATGAGAAATTAGACTTATTAAATGACCAAGAAAATCAAGAAGATTATACTCAAAATTTAAATAAACTACAAAAAGAAGAATCTGACATCCAAAAACAAATAAATAAATTAGCATTAGATGATTCATATGAAGCAAATGCTAAAAGATTTGATTTACAAAAAGAATTAACAGTAAAGCAAGAGGAAATTGAAAAATTACAAACAGATCGTTCCAGAGAATTAAGAAAAGAAAATCTTCAAGATCAATTAGACATATATAAAAAGGATAATGATGCACAGAAAGAATTAGAAGATGATAAATACGATACTATTAAAGATAGTTTAGATGATCAAAAAGATATTACTGAAAAATATTATGATAATTTAATAAATGATGAGAGAAAGTTTGCTCAGATTAGAGAAGATATTATCAAAGGAAACTTCGGCAATATTCAAAGTGAATTATCAAATTTTGAAAATATTGCAAGTTCTAAATTTAAAAGTTTAGGGACTAATATTCAAACTAATTTTATTGATCAAATTAGAAATGCTTTATCTGCATTAAAAAGTTTAAATGATGCTAATGGTTCTGATATTGGTGGAAATAGTGGTAGTAGTGATTCTAGTAATAATAATAATTCAAGTAATAATTCTAGTAATCATAGTAAATACTATCCTTGGAAAACTCAGATCAATAATATAATATATGATAAAAAAATGTGGCAACAAGGATACGAAACTGGTAATCAACAAATGATGAAAGATGCAGAAAATGAAGCAAAAATATATTATGATCAAATCCCAGATGATGCTAAAAGTTTACTACAAGGAATGAATTATACTTCTGCTAAAAGTTGGTATGATAAAAATATTTACCATGAGGGAGGTTTAATTTCAAATACTAAACCTTCTAAAATAATGGATATAGTAAATAAATTATTTAATACTCAATCTAATGAATCTGTTGTAAAAATGCTTAAAGGTGAATTAGCGATTCCAGAAAATAATGTGATGAAAAACTTTATGCCTAATATGCAAAATTTTGTTAGTAGTTTTGTACCTAGTTTTAATTTACAACCACAAGCTGTTGGTGGAGGTAATACAAATATAACAATGAATGTAAATATTGCTAAAGTTAACACACAAGATCAAAGTAGTTTAAATCAATTTTTTGGAACAATTAGAACTGAATTAAATAAAATAGGTAAATAATAATTTTATAAATAGAGTCATTTAATTATGCCTCTATTTATATTTTATATAAAAGTGAGGTGAATTATTTGACGATTAGAGATTCATTATATTTTATTTATGATAATAAAACAAGCGAAGAGATGAATTTATATAATGTAAATTTAGATAGTGGTCTACTTGAAGAATCTTTACAAGGTAATAGAACAATACTTGAAACTCAAGTTCGTGGCAATCCATCGCCTTGTTTTAAAGAAATACAATATGAACCTTTGACCATTCCAGTAAATTTTTATTTTAAGGATACTTTTGACAATGATAAACTTGCACAAACATTATATTGGTTAACACCATCATATTATAAACCATTACAATTTAGTGAAAATCTAAGTAAAATATTTTATTGTTTGCCTATTGACAATCCTACTCTCATGCATTCTGGATTAAAACAAGGTTATATTCAATTAAATTTTAGATGTAAATATCCCTGGGCATTATCACCAATATATGAACAAATATATGATTGTACTTTTAATAATGAGACAAATATTACATTTACCAATAATGGATATATGAATGTTTTACCTCAATTATATATTGAAGTAGATTCAACTAATATTTTAGGCAATGTATCAATTTTTAATCTTTCTAATGCAAATTCTTTATTTGCATTCACTAGTTTATTGCCAGAAGAAATAGTATTTATAGATAATAAAACTGGGACAATTACAACAGATCAATCAAATTTATTTAGATATGATAATTTTAATAATGTATTTCTTGAATTATCTAGGGGAGCAAATTATTTAAAAGTAGTAGGAAAATGCAAGATAAAAATTAAATACCAATGTGTTGTATTTTAATTTTCAAAATGAGGTGAATTAAAAGTGTTTTTAGAAGATATTGATTTTAGTAAACCTATTCCAAAACCACAATTATTTATTTGTAAAAATAATATAGAACGTACTACTATTGCTAATCTAAGCGAAGCATTTAATATTGAATTAGATTTAAAATTCGGAGGAGTTTCAGAATTAAATTTCAGTGTACCATTTCAAATAGATTTAAATAACGAGTTAATAAAAAATCCAAATATAGATAAATTACTTTATAAATATATCATAAAAATAATATTGGATTCATATGAAGATTATTTTATTATTGACAAACCAAAAGATAATATGAGTGATTCCGATGATGTAAAGAATATAACTTGCTATTCTCTTGCTTATGAGTTAAAAGATAAAAATATAAGAAATTATGTTGTTGAAGCAAAATCAATTAATCAATTATTTAATGGATTTAATGAAGATGGTATTATTTATTCTTCTATTTTATCAGAAACAAATTGGGTCTTAGGGTATACTGATGTCGATGCCCAAATACTTTATAGAGGTTTTTCTGTGTCTAGCAAAACATTGCTTGATTTTTTATTTGAAATTGCAGAAACATTTAGTTGTATTATAATTTTTGACAATAAAAATAAAGTAATAAATTTCTATGATCCATTAAAATTAGGAACTTACAAAGGTTTAACATTTTCATATGGGCGTTATTTGCAAAATATGGACTACGAACCAGATTATGATAATGTTTGTACACATTTAAAATTATTTGGTAAAGATGATATAACAATAAATGAATATAATTCCACAGGAATAAATTATTTAATTAATTACTCTCTATTTTTATATCCATTTGAACGTGATGAAAATAAAAATGTGTTAAAATCTAGTTTATATTTTACAGATTCGTTATCAAATGCTATTTTAGATTATCAAGATTTAGTAAGTAGTAATGATACAGAATTCACAACATTAATAGAACAAAAAGAAGTAAAACAAGATGAATTAACTATATTAGATAATAGTTTAAATACATTACTTACAGAATTTGATGTGATACAAGATAATTTTGATATTGCACAAGCTAATGGCGATGACACTTCTGCTTTATTAATAGAAAGACAAAATAAACAAATTGAAATAGATAACAAACAAATTGAAATAGATAACAAACAAATTGAAATAGATAATATTGATTTACAAATTGCTTCATTAAGAAATATATTATCTATGGAAAACAATTTTACAGCAGATCAGATAATTGAATTGAATAATTATATAATTGTAAAAGAATTATCTAATGATAGTATTACTAATGCCAAAGATTTGATCGAATTTGGCAAAAAAGAGTTTATCAAAATAATTACTCCGATATTAAATATTAAAATTAATACAGTAAATTTGCTTGCCTTATTTGAAGAACAAGATAAATGGGATAAATTTTTACCAACTAATTTAGGTGATATAGTTAAGATATATTATGAAAAAATGAATATTGAGATAGAGGCAAAAATTATAGAATTTAATTTTAACTTTGAGGAACAAGAATGTTCTTTAACTATATCTAACAGTAAAGAAATATCAGATGATAAACAAAAATTTATTGCAGATTTAAATAAAGCAATATCAACTTCTACTACAGTAGATATGAATAAGTATAATATTAGTGGAATACCACAGTTAACAAGTGAAATAAATCAGATTATTAACAATAAATGGAATGCAAATAAAAATATGATAGTTTCAGGCACCAATGAGAATTACACTCTTGATAGATTTGGATTAACTCTTAAATCACCTACAGACCAATTAAATTTTCTACGTGCATTACATAATATTTTAGCGTTTACAAATGATGGTGGGAATACTTATAAAAATGCTCTGACACCTTTGGGTTTGATAGCAGAGGTAATTTTTGGAAAACTTCTGTGTGGTGTAAATCTTCAAATCGATGCTTCTGACACTCAAGGTAATAAAACATTTACAGTAGACCAAAACGGTATAGAAATTTCTGGTTTAGCATTAACTATTACAAATGGTGGTATACCACAAGATCAATTATCATCTTCCACTCAATCATTAATAACTAATGCATTACAAACAGATACACAACCACCAACATTATCAACACCAACATTAACAGCGATAAATGACGGAACAATAAAAATATCTATCGCTAAACCTATTGATACAGATTTATCAGGATTTAATATTTGGAGAAATACTCCTACTAATAACTCAACAACAGCAACATTAATAAAAAGTTTAACTACAACTTCTATAACTTGTCCAAGTTTATTAGAATATATTGATACTAATACTATTAGTAATACACCATATTATTATTGGGTATCTGCTTATGACACTCAAAGTAATGAAACTAATAAAATAGCAACTACTCCAATATCTATTACCGCATTAGATACAATTCGTCCATCTAGACCAACAAATTTAATAATTAAAGGTGGATGGGGAAGAATTGATTTATCATGGACAGCACCAATAAATAAAGACATAGCAAAATATAGAATACAAATTAGTAATTTTAGTGATTTTAGTGTAATAGCATCTACAATAGATACTAATATTACTAGTTATACTGATTTTGATAGAACGTATATTAGTATAAGATATTATAGGATATATTCTATAGATATAAATAATAATATATCAATTGATTTTTTATCAGGAAACGGTCAAGCTGTAATAGCTGGAGATAATACACCACCTAATGCACCTTCAGTACCAACGATTACGTCTGATAGTAATGGTAGATTAGTATTAACATTTAAAGGATCTGGTTCTTCTGATGCTTCAAGATATAGAATTATAAGACATACTTGTAATTTTGCTGATAAAACTGGTGATGACAATGGTATTGACATTGGTACAATTAACCATATAGGAAGTACAACACATAAATATATTGATAGTTATTTAGATAAAATTAAATATTATTATTATCAAATATATACTATTGATAATTCTGGCATGATATCATCTAGTGCATTAACAATTCCAGCAACAGGTACAATACAAGCAGTAGATAATACTCCTCCAAGTATACCAGTAATATCAGGTGTAGAACCTAAAATTGGTGGCATCACTATATATTGGAATAGTGTTACTGATGCAGTATCGTATAATGTATATAGATATGACTCTGATGGTGTAAGTAATGAAATGTATATGGCAAACGTATCGCAATTACAATTTTTGGATAGTTCTATGTCAATAAATGTTAGTAATTCATATCAATATAAGATATCATCTGTTGATTCTTGGGGAAATGAGAGTAATCAAAGTAATTTATCTGGAAGTTTTTCATCAATGACACCATATACAGCAAGTGATACAACTGCACCAATAATTGGTACTATAAATGATCCAATTGCAAATGATGATGGTTCTATTACATTATCATGGTCAGGATATTCAGATGAATTATCTGGTGTTGGTGGTTATAACATATGGAGAATTTTATCAACTCAAACTTTCGATGATAAAGAATTAATATATAGTGTTAGAAATTATAATATTACTTCATATATAGATACTACTACATTACATAATACAACATATAAATACACAATTACTTGTTTTGATAATGCTGGCAATCAAACAGCATTAGAGGAAAATTTAGCTAATTGGAAACAAATAACTGCAAATGATATTATTGATCCTTCTGCTCCAAGTGATTTAATTATATCAGGTGGTATAGGAACAATAATGTTAAATTGGACAAAACCAAATGATTTAGATATAGCAAATTACAGAATATGGGTTAGTGATTATTCAGATTTTAATACATATGATATAGTAAATACGTCACAAACAAGTTATACAGATACAAATAGAGATACATTTGATAATAGATATTATAGGATATATACAATTGATAGAGCAGGTAATAAATCATGGAATGAAATTACTGTGCCTTCTGATGGATATATTTCAGGTAGTGGTCAAACTGCTATTCCTGGTGATGGTGCTCCTCCTTCGCAATTACCTACAATTGATAATATTAATACAAAATGTAATTATAATGGTAGTATTACAATTACATGGATACCAAATGAAAATCCAGATGGTGATTTAGCGAAATATAAGATATTTAGAAGTGAAGATGGTACTAATTTTTATAATATTGCAGAAGTAGACAATTTTACAACAAATTACACAAATACAGGATTAAATAATGGTCAAGGTTATTATTACAAATTATCTTGTGTTGATTATAGTGGAATGGAAAGTATTGATAAAACAGAATCTACAAATATATTATATGCAATTGATAATGATGCACCGCCTTTACCAAATGATTTATCAGCAACAGGAGATTTGGGAGCAATAAAATTATTATGGACAGAAACAGAAAAAGGTGCTTTATATGATATTTATAGATTAAAATTATTACCTGAAGATGAATTAGAATATACAAAGATAATAACAATTCCTGGTTCAACAGGAGACTTAGGTAAACTAATGTTCAC
>Ga0209318_1000761_pt1 | contig 26992 bp, 39 predicted proteins | sample RifGroE1_FD_183999 | JGI IMG/M metagenome (GOLD analysis project Ga0209318, IMG submission 183999) | Groundwater microbial communities from Rifle, Colorado, USA - Groundwater E1 (SPAdes) (version 2) | ecosystem: Environmental > Aquatic > Deep subsurface > Groundwater | place: Rifle, Colorado... | reverse complement strand
CTGCTATGATTTCGCCCTGTTTTGAATATTTCAAACGAGCTTTATATGATACTAAATCTAAATTGACTACTTTTTTCATCAAGTATTCTCGAGTAAAAAATCCTTCTGTTGAATATACTGGAGTACATAAATATTCTCTTTTAAAAATACGATCTGTTCGTTCAAGTCGTTTTTGTTCAAGTTCGGGAATATCCATCCATTCGGGCCAGAGAGCCTTTCCTTCATCAGTGATAGCAGGTAATATTTTGACAGTAAAACGTCGAGTAATATCTTTGTCAAAATAAAAGTCTTCATCGGTCTGCGGAGTCCCGGCACAATGCAATTCGCCATCGGGTTCATTCGGCATGTCAAGAATGTTTGATTTAAAAATCTCATTGATTTTTTTGATAATTGTTGGATTTAATTGATTTTCAGGATCTTGAAACGGGTCATCAACATAAACATAATCAGCATGGATTCCTCTTTTAAATTGAATAAGACCATGCGGTTCAAGAGAATAAAATGTTTTGTCATCCCAAGAATATTTGATAACGGATTCAGCAGTCGGTTTTCTATCTCGAATATGTCTAAAATACTGATTTGCTGAAATTGCTAATTTTATTTTTGAAATGTGGTATCCAGCTAAGTCTTGACTAAATGAAAAATATTGTGCTTCAATATTTTTTTGTGGAAGTTCAAACATCATTTTCCACATGATGTGCGCATAAAATGAATATGATTTGAAATGATTACGAGCAGATACTCGCATTGTTTTTTTGTTTTGAGAAAGAAGACGAGCAGTATTGTCGATATGTTCACCTTTAATAAAATGACGACTGCTTAATGAAAAAATATTATTAACGAAATAAACAAAATCAGTCGATGCTCGAGTTAAAACTCGAATTTCATCTTCTGAAAATGGAAGTATTTTTTCATCTGACATATAGTAGCATTATATATCAATCTATGAACAGATTGTACAAATATAGAATAATATGGTATAATAGCCTAAGAGTTCTTTGTAGAATTTGCTGCAGAAATTAGTTTTAATACGTCGCTAGCTTTGATTGCATCTTCAGCACTTGGTTTTGAATCAGTGATAGCTTGTAATTTGAAAAGTCTTTCTTCATCAAATCGAAGTTGATTGTTGAGTTCAATGATAAAACGCTTATCTTGGAATTTAGTTTTCGCTAACTCAATATCTAACAGTTTACGATTCTGTTTAAGTCTTTCACGAAGAGCATAAATTGCACCGTCGAGAAGATATTCTGAAGGAAACTTCCCTTTATTTTCGATTACCCAAGCTATAGCTTTTGTTATTTTTGCATTACTGCATTGAAAATGTTCACAAAGTTCATACATTTCCCATTGCAACACGAAGTATGCATGATAAATTCGTATATATTCTTGTTTAACATCATCTAACTTAACATATTGATCAAATTCCGGAATGTAGTAGTCTTTGTCTTTTTGTTTGTTTGCCATAATAGTAAATATTATATAACACTTATGCAAATTAGTAAAAGAAACAATAATATCATCATTTCATTCAAATACGATCCTTATCTTGTTGAAGTAATTCGACAAATTGGTGATCGTAAATTCGATAATCGAGCAAAATGTTGGATTGTTCCTATGTCACAACTTGAAACAGTGCTGAATCGTTTACCAACATTAGGGTTTGTTGCTGATGCTGAAATTTTAGAAGAGTTTGAAAAATTGAAAGCAATCAGAGATAAATTAGAAAAATTGCGAATGGGTGATTTTACAGAAACTGAAACAAGACTATTAGCAGAAACAGCATTGCCGCTATTTCAATTCCAGAAAGAGGGTGCTAGTTTTCTACATGCTGCAAAAAATGCTCTCAACGGCGATCAGCCGGGTCTTGGTAAAACTATACAAGCTATTGCAGCAATAAAAATGAGGAAATGCAAAAAGATTCTTTATTTTACATATGCGACTCTTAAAGCCACTGTCGAAGAAGAATTCAAATTACGAGCACCAGAGCTTAGTTCAATTATAATTAAAGGAGAAAAAACACAACGTGATGAGAAATGGTCTCAAGATGCTAATGTGTATATTGCTAATTATGAACTTCTTTTGCGAGATTTACCCGAAATGCAAAAAATAAAATGGGATGTGATTATTGCAGATGAAGCGACTAAAATTTCGAATCCAAAGGCTAAAACTACGAGAGCAATTAAAAAGTTAAATGCTACATATAGATTTCCACTTTCTGGCACTCCTCTAAGCAATTCTGTCCAGGATGTCTGGAGCATTATTGATTTTTGTGAACCAGGCGCATTGGGTTCATATTGGCAATTTGTAGACAAATATTGTGAAAAAGACAAATGGGGTTCAATCAAAAGCTATAAAAATCTAGATTTACTTCGAAAAGAAATTCACCCATATTGTATTCGTAGATTAAAAAAAGAAGTATTGCAACAATTACCACCCAAGCTTTATGAAAACATTTATATTGATCTTTCAGCATCAGAAAGAAAAATGTATAATGCTATCAAACAAGAATTAAAAGAAGAACTTAAAACACTCGGAATGACTGATCGAGGTGGATTGCAGAATATGATAACAAAAATGCTTCGATTAAAACAAGCGGTAAATAGTTTAGAATTAATAAGTGACAGTAAAGAATCATCAAAATTAGAAGGATTGAAAGAACTCTTACAAACTATTTGCACAGATGGTAATAAAGTTGTTATTTTTACATCTTTTAAAAAAATGGCATTGATTTTGATGAGAGAATTAGCAGAGTATAATCCACTTCTAATTGCGGGCGGTGTTAGCGAACAAGAACGGAATGAAAACAAAGACAAATTCAATTCAAATATTGAAAATAAATTAATAATTTCAACAGACGCTGGCACGCATGGACTCAATTTACAGAAAAAATCAAAATTTGTTGTTCATTATGATATTCCTTGGAGTGTGTCTAAAACTGAACAACGTGAGGACAGAGTGCATAGAATCGGTCAGACTGGCCAGGTTGTTGTGTATAAAATTATAGCAAAGGATACGATAGATGAATATTCATTACAAGTTTTAAATACAAAACAAAACACAGCTGAGCAAGTTCTCGGTGACAAAGATAGATTGAGAAAACGAAAAGTCTCAAGAGCTATGCTTGAAAAACTTCTTCAGTAGTGTACATTTTGTGAATAATATGGTATTATATGTATAGTAATGATAGTAACAATATGAAGGTCGAAAAACGTTTTCACGGGGGAAATCGAAAAGGTTTTCGTTGGGATAAAAATAGTGAAGAATACAAACGATATTTTGCACGACACAAAAAATCACGTAATCGCACTACTAGACGAAAACTAGAAGCTCTCGCGAAAGCACCCATATTGGGAAGATATTATAAGCCACAAATACGTTTAAAACATGAATAATACGCAAAAAGAGCAGAAACTTCTGACAGCTAGACAGATTTGGGCGTCAAAACGAGTGTACTGGATAACATCATATAAAGCACTTCTGAAATATATTTCCAAAGATTATGTAGATATATTCAAACCCATTCTGACTGGCACTAAATCGGGCACTAGATATTATGTCAAAGATGAAAATCTACAAAATTTTGTAAAGAAATTCGAAACAAACCAGCTGCATTAAATAGCAATGGTCTTCTGGGCCTACAGAGTCCTAAGCATTGAAAATAAGCATTAACAGTAATAATATCTTATATCAGTAACAAAAAAGATATGACGACAAACAAAACCATCAAAATTAAAAGTCAACAACCGCATTGCATCAGAACAAGTTTTCATAAGTCTTGTTCTGAAGGGATTGATGGTCCCTTTGTCAGCAATGCGGTTGTTGCTTTTTAATTATATGCTAGGATTAACGTTTGTCAATGAGAATAATATTGAATATCAGAGTGCTACAGAAGCAGAGCTTGTTATTAAAACATGTCCATTTTGTGGCGATGAGCGTTTCAAACTGTATGTAAATAAAACAACAGGTTTATACAACTGTAAACTATGCGGGCATTCTGGCAATCTATATATGCTTAAAGCGAAATACGGAGTTTTAGATGATATTGCTCAAGCAGACATTCTTCGTAAAAAATACAAACCTCTGATATTTTCAAACATTCAAACCAGTCAAGACGCTCTTGTTAAAAATGAGTCAGCAAAAAAATATCTATATCAGAGAGGATTTTCTGATAAAACTATTGAATTTTTTAAATTGGGTTTAAAAGAAGATTGGATTACAATACCACATATTTTTGAAAAAGAACTTTGGAATTTTAAAATGCGTCGCTGGCAAGGAGATAAAGCATTTAAAAGAGTAAGCGGCCAGCCTACTGTTCTTTTTAATGTCGATAATCTTGATTATTCGAAAAAAGCAGTTGTTTTAGTTGAAAGTGAAACTGATTGCATGGCAGCATGGCAAATGGGAATTGAAAATGTCGTGGGTCTCACAGGAGGAGCTCAATCATTTAAACCAGAATGGTTAACTCTTTTTAATAAATTCAAACAAGTTTTCGTTGTTCTTAATTCTGATGAAGCGGGACAAAGCGGTGCTAAAAAAATTGCTGAAAAAATTGGTTTTCCAAAATGTTATAACGTAGTATTGCCTACTAAAGATGTTAATGATTATCTCAAAGAAAAAGATGTTTCTCTTTTCAAAAAATTTATTAAAGAAAACGCATATCGATTTTCTATAAAAAGTGTTACACAGATTAGTGACTATGTTAATAAAATAGATACTTGGTTTGATGAAGATGGCTCACTTGAAGGTCTTCGTCTTGATAATTTTCCGAAACTTGATAAAATTTTAAATGGTTTCAAAGCAGAAGATTTAATTATTTTAATGGGTGATTCTGGAGTTGGCAAAACCACATGGATTCTCAATGCTGTTCTTCAAATGGTTAAAACAGACAAAAAATGTTTATTGTTTTGTCTCGAAGGTAAAATCAATTATTACATTTTACGCATGATGAGCATTCATAGTGGTAAAAAATTAGAAGAACTTCGAAGCAATGAAACAGAATGGGAAATATTGAAAGATGAATTTTCAGAGTATCCTCTTTATTTTTATTCTGGTTCGCAAGCAGAAATGGATCCGAAAAGAATGTCAGAATTATTGCCCGCTGCTGTAAAATTGTATGATATTGAATTTGTCGCAATCGATAATCTTCAAAAATTTGTCAAAGGAGTTCATGATATTTTCCAGAGAACTGGAGAAGCTGTTTCAATACTCAAAGATTTATCTGTTGATTTGAAAATTCCAATTTTGATGATTTCTCATATCACAAAACGAAAATATGATTCTAAATCACCAATTACAATGCATGATGCAAAATCATCATCAACTATTTATCAAGATGCTGACGTTGTTCTTATAATTAGTGTTCACAAGAATGGTGATTATGAAATAGTTGTTGAGAAAAATAGAATGGGTGAAGGAGGTATTCGAATTCCAATTTCATTAAATAAATCAATTGCAAAATATTATGAAACTGAAGGAGTGCCTATTGAAAATAGTAAAGAATCGCAAAAGGAAATAGATGATATGTGGGATAAATAATAGTTATTAACATAGTAAAATTGTACAAAATCTGTGCATATGATATAATATACACATATATGGCAAAAAGAAAAACAATTTCAACTGAAGAAAAAAAGATACCGTCATTAGAAGAAACTACTTTTCTAGACAAGACTGGAAAAGCAGTTAAGCTCATTGATGTCATTGATAAAAAAATAGATTGCTGGCTTGCACAAGATAAAAAAGTTTGGATTCTTACACATGCTGCGGTTGAAAAGATTGCACAAATAGCAGGTATAAGTCTCAATTTTGAAGTATCAGAATCACCGAATGTCAGTCCTACTTATCAAAATGAATTAGAACATATTGTACGTATAACAATACACTGTCATACTAAAAATAATCCAAACGGAGGATGCATACATTCAGAAAATGATAGAACTTTTACAGTAACAGGCGAATCAAATCGAGTGAATACTCCACATCGCGGACGTGGCTATTTAAGAAAGATGGCTGAAAAAAGAGGATTTGATATTGCAGTATTGAAACATCTTGGATTGCATACAATGATTTTTTCAGAAGAAGAAGCGGAAGAATTTACACATCCAAATAATAGAAAAGATACAACAGTGCTACCAGGATCGAAAGAATTTGAATTAATTGTCGAGGAAATTAATTTAATCTTAAATGCTGCTAACAAAGAAGAATTAAAAGCAGCTGGCAAAGTTATTAAAGCCCGTGTCGTAGTCAAAAAATATTCTGATAAACAATATAAATATCTGAAAGAATTATTTGCAAAAGAAGTAGCAAAAAAAATTGAATCTTTTTAAAAATATGACAAACAATGAATATCCAATAAATAGAATTTCAGCGAGCATGATAAATTGTTATTTAGATTCACCAAAATTATTTTATTATCAATATATCGCAAAAATTCAATTACCTCAAAAACAGCAACATCTGCTTTTTGGAAGTGCTGTGCATAAAGGAATTGAATCAATGTATAAAAAAGATTCAGATCCTTTTGAAGCATTTGAAAAAGTGTTAGATGTCAACAAACTTCTTGAAGAGGAAAAACTATTACATCCAGAACTTTTAAAATTAGGCAAAGAAATGTTGACTAATTATCTTGAATATCATCCAAAGTTAGAAAAACTGTATCAATTGAATGAAGGTGTTTCTGAAAAATATGTTAAGAGAAAACTTATTAATCCGCTTACTGGTCAGGAATCAACATTAGATTTTTCTGGCGTGTTAGATCGTTTAACAAAAAATGGTCGAATTATTGATTATAAAACTGCTTCGCAAGCTTGGGCTCCAGACAGTGCGAGTTCTAAAGTCCAGACTCTTCTTTACAACCTCTGGTATTATTCTGAATACAACGAGGTTGCTGAGGAGACTTTGTACTTTATTTTGCTGAAAAAGTACAAACAACATAAACATGACCAAGTGATACAAGTGGTGTCGACACATGTGTCTCTTGATGACATGGCTGCAGCATTCGACGAATTAGAATTAATTGTCGAGAAAATTAGACAAGGAATTTATGATGATCCAAAAGGAGGCATAGGTTTCTTTGCTAAAGCAGAGCTTGCACGGTACGAACAAGCTTTATTATTAAATTAAAAAATTATAAATTTATGTCAGAAACAGTAAAAATTAAAATAGCAAAAATAGGTAGAAAAGAAATGCCTTCGAAATTTAAAGAAGGTGAAACATATAGTATCACAACGGTGCTTGACGAAGTGTCAGGCCGTAAAGGCGCTGCAATGGGAAAATTTGCAGACGGTTGGAAAATTGGAGACACCGTTGAAGGTATTTGGGAAAAAAGAACGTGGAAAGATAAAGATGGCTTTGCTCAAGAAAGTTGGAATATCAAAAATCCAAATGCAACCACTGGAGGCAAAGGCGGCTCTTGGGGTCCTCGAAAAGCCACGATAGTTGATTCTTATACAGTAGCAGCAGCGCTTGCACCCATTCTTTTCAAAGATAAGAAAACAATCAAACTAGATGATATTTCTGCACTTGCAGATGCTCTTATGAAAAAATTTGGAGCTAGTGTATCAGAATCAGAAAAGAAAGCTGTGGGTGCAGATGTTGATCTCAACAAAGAAGAAGTGCAAACGAAAAAAGACGTAGTTAAAAAAGATTCTGATTTTGATGTCGTTGAAACAGTGAAAACAGAAACCGCTGAAGCAGTTGAAGATGATGATGAAGAAGTATTTTAAGGTCGAAACATTATTAATTAAATAATTCACAACAATGGATAAATTAGAACAATTCGTTGCTCAACTCAAAGAAAATATAGTTTCGATAGAATCAGAAATAGCAACATCAAAAGAAAAAGGATTTGTGTATGCTAGATCAAAAAATATTCGCAAAGCAGCTCAGAGCATCAAAGTGATTGCGCAAGATCTTAGAACAGTTACATCAGAAATGTTTAAAGCACCCAAAGTATAACGATTATCAGTTAATTTTGAAAATATGATATTTTCGAGCACAACAAACGGAGCATTTCAAAAAGGAGATCGTTTCAAAGTAGTTGGTGGAGTGCAATCAAATATTGATCAAGAAAGAGAAGGAAAATTTGCGACAATAATAAAACATGTCAAAACGAATACATATGAAGTATTGTTTGATGATGGCAGTATTGTAAGTGGCTGGTTAAATGACGGTGATATGAAATATATTGGAAGATATCCGCTAGAAATTGGTTTTCAAGTTCGAAATAAAATAGATAAGTCGGAATGGCTGATTACTCATATTACAGACGAATATGAATTTCGGGGAAAGTGTATCAAAGCAAGTTCAAACTATCAGATCAATGATAGTGGTGGTAGCAGAAAATTAGAAGAATACGAAATTATTAGTAAAACATTAACAAACTCTCACACAATTATGAACAAACTTAGCATTATGATGAAGAAACTTCTTGACAAAGATACTCAAATTCTTGTCAAAGCAGGCTTTATTAACGGAGATTTAGATCTTACTGGAGAAGGACAGAATGCATTAAATACTGTACTTTTTATAGAAAAGAAAGCAGAGCTCGTAAAGCTTGCTGAAGAAGTTCTTGCGGAAGCAGAAAAAAATAAGTAATTATTTTAAAAACCATTATGATGTCATTCATTGCACAATACGACAAACATCATGGGCCTGACGGGGCTCATCAATATAAATTAATTTTAGACATTGATGAGTCCCACAAAGCAGGTTTTAAAGATATTATGGAATTTACAAAAGGTGACACGTTTCTTGTGATGTTGTTACCGATTGATGAAGAGTTTGCATCGACTGGAGAAGCTATGAATGAGACTATCGATATGACTACTCAACGACTTCGAAAACAGATGCATGCTCTTATTCGAGTGGTTGCAGAAAAAAAAGGACTAAGCATAGATGAAGTTCGCGCATCTTTGAAAGAGATGTTAAAACAAAAAAAATATCTTAATACTTCAACTACTGAGTTAGATGTCAAAGGCTTCGCAGCGGGAATATACATGTTGCAAAATAATTTCTAAATTCATGAAAATACAAGATAAAAAAATATATTCCGCTCGTGAGGCTTTTCAATACATTCCCCAGATTGCAAGTGAGCCATCAATGAGAAAATTTATTGAAGAAGATATGTGCAACAAAAATGTGTTGGGTGCGAGTATACAGAAAGTCGGCAAACAGAAAAGATTTTTCGTGTCTAAAAAAAATCTTGAAAAAGCAATAGAAAATATGGTAATACATACTCCATCAAAAATGTCAATTCGAAAATATAAACAAACTCAAGAAGCGAAATTTGGTGCATTTTTCGTAATGGCTCATATTTTTGATTCAATGCTGTATGATACATATGCGATTACTGAAAAAAATACAGATACACAATATATTTTCAAACATGATAAAATACAAAAGCATTTAGAAAAAAACCCATGCGACAGAGATTCAAGAATCAACTTTGCAAATGGAGAACATTTTATTAGACTTCGATTAAATTTAGCAGAAAAACATGAATAACTTACAACAAATTTGGGAAAAACAGAAATCATTTCAATTGAATTTTTTCGATCCAGAAAATATTTCTGAAGAAGAACGAATCAAACTCACAAAAGAGTATATCTTAAGCGTCCATCGCGAACTCGGAGAAATTTTGAATGTCATTCCCTGGAAATTGCATCGAGCAAATACGAAAGAATATAACAAAGAGCACGTGCAAGAAGAAATAATAGACACATTCAAATTTTTATTGAATATTTGTATTCTGCAAGGTTTGACGCCAGAAAGTTTTGAAGAACTTTTTTACAAAAAATCAGAAATAGTTGAAAAGCGATATGCTGATGAGATGGGTGAGAATAACAAACAATTAAAATTGCCTTTTATAGAAAATGCATAACATAGATAACATACCCTACGCAGAAATTGCACCTTTCATAAAAATTTATGGCATGCTATTAAAAGATGGAAAATTAGTATCACCTCGAGGATTGTTAATCAAAGAAATAGAAAATGCAAATTATATCTTACCTCCTTATATTCGATTTGCTAATTTCAAAGCAAGAAAACTTAATTTGAATTATATTAAACAGGAATTTCTTTGGTATATGAAAGGTGATAGATACGATACGAGTATTATAGAGCATGCTAGTCTCTGGAAAGGTTTAATAAACAAAGACGGCGGAATAAATTCAAATTATGGTCAATATATCAATAAACAATTTGATAATGTTATTTCGATTCTAATGAAAGATAAAGACTCTCGTAGAGCAAGTATTATGATTTTATCTTCTGAACACTTGTTATCTGATTCAAATGATTATCCATGCACATATGCTATTAATTTCAGAATTCGTGAAAATAAATTGAATATGACAGTCCATATGCGCTCACAAGATTCTGTGTTTGGTATGGGAAATGATGCACCGACATTTAGTTTTATTCAAGAAATGATCTACGTGACCCTCAGAAGCACATATCCTGAATTAGTTATGGGGAACTACCATCATTTCGTTGATTCATTGCATGTGTATGAAAAACATTTTTTAATGCTTGAAGAAATAATAAAAAATCCTACAGAATTTGAATCAATTGATTGTCCACGAATTTCATCAAAAGATGAAGTAGAATATTTGAGAAAAACAGATTTTAAAAAACAAGGGATAACTCATCCAGTGCAATATCAATTTGTAAATTGGCTTGTTTCAAAATAATATGTCAGAAAAAAAAGAATCAAAATATAAAGTACTTACTGGATGGGATGATTGGGCTGATATTATTTTAATTCTCAAAAAAGGAGAAGAAACATCAACACATCGAATAAAAGGACAAGATTGGTATTTTGCTATAAAAACAGCAGATTTTAAAAAAGCGGGTGGAGAAGAAAAATTTAAAGAAGTTTTCAATAACAAAGAAGAACTTATTGAAAAATTTGGCAGCAATGGAGAATTCACTTTAATTTATTGTAAATACACTGCAAGAAATGCTGCTGTTTCTGGGATTATCTCTAAACTCAAGAAAATGAATATCGTCGCATATGAATCAGATTTATCCCGAACTAAACGATACATGATTGACAAAGAAGTTCCGATTGCTGACAATTTGAATATTTTGTATTTTGATATCGAAACAGATGACTCGACTAGCAAGCGAATTGAGATTGGAAGAGATAAGATTCTTTCATGGGCAGCATATGATAATAAAGGAAAAAGTTGGTATGATGATACTGCTGATGAAAAAACATTAATTCAGAATCTCATAAAACTCATTGATGAACATGATGTTTTCGTGGGTTGGAACTCTCAAAAATTCGATTTACCATATATTTTGAAACGTATGGAAAAGTATGAAATCAAATATGATTGGAGAAAACGAATTCATCTTGATCTTATGAAACGATGCATCAAATTATATTCGTATGAAATGGATAAAATTGGATTGACTGGATTTTCTCTTAATGAGATAGCTAGAGTTTTCTTAGGAGAAGCGAAGATTTTGCATGCTGAAGGAATTAAAGAAATGTATGACAATAATAGAGAACTTCTTGAAAAATATAATCGTAAGGATGCAGAACTTTTATTGAAATTAGATTCAAAACTTGAATTGACTAAGTTGATGATTAATGAATGTGTCTGGACTGGAACTACTCTGAATAGATTCTTTGTCGGTGAGTTGCTTGACAACTACATGCTTAGAAAATCAAAAAAACTTCAACGATATCTGTTATCAAGACCCTCTCAAGCAGAAGCGGAAGCAAACAAAACTATTCATGTTATTGGAGGATATGTTAAACCACCAATTACTGGATTGTACACTGATGTGAGAATCTTTGATTTCAAATCACTATATCCGTCAATGATTGTTAGCTGGAATATTGGTCAAGATTCTATTGACCTTGAAAAAACAAAATTAGGAGATGCTGCATTTAATAATTTTGTAGGTTCAGATCGAAAAATTGAAGATGTTGAATTTAAAGAATGGTTCACTTTTTTAATGAAACAAAAAAAGAAGATTGATCCAAAGAATGAATGTTATCAAACAGCAAATAATAATTTTTTTAGAAAAGATACTAATAGTTTTATTGCATCATTGATTAAAGAACTTTTAGAACTTAGATCAGAAATGAAAAAAAAGCTTTCAGGATTACAACCAGGCTCTCCTGATTATGGGAGTACTCGTTCTGCTCAAGCAATAGTCAAAGAGTTAGCAAACTCGTTGTATGGTATTACTGCTGACAGAAGCTCTCGATACTTCAATAAGAATATTGCAGAATCAATTACAATAACTGGTCAATTTTTGAATAAAGCATCATCAGAAATAATTCAACAAATATCAGGTTTTGCGACAATTTATGCAGATACGGATTCAGCATTTGTTCCAATTCCAGGCACAAATGATGACATTGATACTCTTACTGAAAAAGTAAATATACGACTTAAACAATCTCTCAATAAAGCATTTTCATTGACTACAAATATCGTCCATCTCGAATATGAGAAAGCATATCGAAAAATGATTATGGTCGACAAGAAAAGATATTCTGGAACGATGATGTGGCTTAATAGTCAAAAAACAGACATGATTTTCTCAAAAGGTCTTGAAGACGTCAAGAAAAATACAATTGGTATCACAAAAAGAGCTATGAGAGAACTTTCAAAAATGATTACATTTGAAGATAGAGAATTAGAACATATCAGACACTGGCTTGAAAAATTAAAAAAAGATATTTTTGATGAAACTCTTCAAGTCAAAAAAGAAGATCTTGTTATCAGTACTAGAATTTCAAAACCAACATATAAGTATGTAACAAAATCAGCACATATTCTATTAGCAGAAAAAATGGTCGAGAAAGGACTAATTCTTCAACCTAGTGAAGAAGCTGATGCTTGGGGAACTAGAATAGATTACGTCATTTCAGAAGCAACACCCAAACAAATAGCAACTCATATAGATGATTTTGATGGAAAATGGGATAGAAGATATTATTGGGACACTCAGATATATGGACCTATTTTTCGAATTCTACAAATCGTCTGGCCAGCTGAAGACTGGGCACAATACTCACTAGCAGAACAAGAAAGAAAAGTTCGAGAATTAGAAAAATTACGCAAAAAAGAAGAAAACGAACGACTTGCAAAAGAACGAGTTCAGAAAAAAATTGAACGAGAAGCAGCTAGCAAATTGAGAAAAGAAGAACGAACAAAATTGCTTGAAGAGAGAGCAAAACAAAAATTAGAAAAAGAAACTGAACGAATAAAACGTGAAGAAGAAAGACTCAACATGAAAAAAGAACGAGAAGAAGCGAGAAAAAAAAGACAAGAAGACTATAACAAACGTCAACTTGAACGTAAGATGAAAAAACAAGCGAAAGCAAAGCAATTAACATTAAATCTATAATAATATGTCAAAACTAATTTTAATGTGCGGAGTAGATAATTGCGGCAAAACAGAAATCGCAACCGCTCTAGCAAAAAGACTTCCAGATTATCAATATTTTAAAGTCAAACAGGAGCGTATTCATATCGAAAAAATAGCTCCCGAGATATTGAAACAAGCTCATCTTCTCCAGCTTAATTTTTTCTATGAGTTCGCAAAACAAGTTAATTTTAGTATTGTTATGGATAGATTTTATCCGTCAGAGTTTGTGTATGGCACATTATTCAGAAAAATAAATGAAGAAAAGATTTGGGAATTTGACAAATTATTTGCAGAGCTTGGCACAAAAATCATAATTCTTCAGAAACAAAATGACAAACTCGAAGATGAACTCTGGACAAAAGATCAACTAATTGCTATTAAAGCAAAATATCGAGAATTCGCAGCAAAAACAAGATGTCAAGTTCTTGTATTAGACACTGATTCAGAAGATCTCGAATGGGAACTTTCTGAAATTTCAAAATTTCTTGGAATACCTTTACAAGATATGAATAATATAGTATAATATAAACCTATGGACAAAGTGAATACTCTTATTCTTGGTGGTGGTATCAGCGGAATCGCATTTAGTCATTTCTATCCAAAGTATGATTCTTTGATTATTGAAAAAACAGATAGATTGGGTGGTCTTTGCAAATCTTTCAAAGTGGGTGATTCAATTTTTGATTATTCTGGTCATTTTCTACATTTCAAAAATCCTGAAATTCGAAAATATATTGAAAAATTAATAGCCAAACATGCAACTGGTAAATTCAAAACATACGAAAGAAAAGCTGGAATTGTTATGACTGATGAAGATGGAAATATTACTAAAATCATTGATTACCCATTTCAAGCGAATATTCATCAATTAGATAAAGAAACTTTTATTGATTGTTTGACAGATCTTTGGGAATCGACTTCAACAGAAGATGCTGATAATTTTGAAGAGTTAGCAAGAAGAGCATTTGGTAATAAAATTACAGATATTTTCTTCAAGCCGTATAATGAAAAACTTTATTGGACTAAGTTGAAAAATATTTCAGCAGATGGCATGAAAAGATTTATCCCAAAAGTTGCATTTGATGAAGTCATCGAAAATTTTAAAACAAAAAAAGAGTTTGGCTATAATAATACTTTTTTATACTCTCCAACTTCAGGAATACAAGGATTAGTCGATGCATTTATTAAAGAAAAACCAGTGATTGCTTCACTCAATGAAACAGTGTTAAATATTAATCTTCAGAATAAAATAGTGACGACTGATAAACGTACAATTACGTACGAAACACTTGTGAGTACATTGCCATTGAATCTATTTACTAAATTGACTAATCAAGATGACTTAAATCTAAGAAGTGTTGATGTAAATGTGTACAATATTACATATGAAGGAGATGCTTCTCCAATCATCAAAGATAAATGTTGGGTATACGTGCCTGACAAACAAATTCCATTTTATCGAGTTGGATACTACAATCATATGTCGAGTAAAAAAGATACTAGTATTTACGTCGAAGTTTCAACATTAACTGGAACTGATGTCATGTTTACGTTATTAGATATTGATTCTGCTCTCAAAAAGCATGGATTTATTTTTGATGATGCAAAAATAAAAGATAGTCAACGACTTCTAATGTCTCCAGCATATTCTATTATTGAAAAAAATACAGTTGAGAAAGTATCGAAGTATCGCACTCTGTTGCAAAAGCATGATGTGTATTTAACTGGGCGATATAGTACTTGGGACTATCAGAGTATTGAGGATAACATTTCAGATGCAAGAGAATTAGCAAATAAATTAGCATTACAATGAAGAAAAAAGATGCATTAGAAATAATACGACAAGAAATAGAATGGTGTAAAAATAATTCACATAACATGCCTGAAGAGTATCGGGAAGGTTTTATAGCTGGATTGAAACAAGCATTAAAATTAATTAAAAATAGTAGAATATATGAATAATTTACCTGAATTTATTAAATCAGCAATTGAGCATGAAATTAAAATTGCTACTGAAATCGAACTTGACGAAGCACAGAAAAGAATTGAAAAAAGAAAAGCAGAAATAGTAGCAAGTGTGATTTTACATATTCAAAAAATGATGGATATTCAAACAATGGGTGAGAAATTAATAATTTCAATCAAAATGCAATGAAAATAGCCGCATTCAATGTGGGCCCGTTAAATAATGTGTATTCTGGAAAACACACATATGTCGATGTCTTTATACCTTTTCTGAATGAATTAACTAGACAAAATATTGAAGTCGATTGGGTAGGTATCACATTGGAAAATAAAGAGCATAATAAAAAATTAGATAAATTGAAAATTTATCTTGGCTACGCTGATATTATTTCGATGGATAGTAAGATTAAAAAATTAAATAAATCTTGGGATTTTATCGATCCTTCTGAATACGACGCATTCATCTGTCAACCGCGTCCAGATATTTGTAAATTAGAAAATGAAATTCTTTTTACTCTCATCAATCGATTTTTAGATGCGAATAAAAAAGTATTTATATGGGAATTGGACATGTTTCTCGACGGATTTACTGACAGAATGAAAAATGAATGTATTTTGTTGCATCCTGCGATATTACCACCGAAAAAATTTGCTACTGAAATCTATTTTCCATTTTTTACTCATTCAGAATATGAACAAAAAATTCAGCAATCAATTGAAAGAGATTTGGATTTTCTTTTGATAGCAAATATTTATGGGCGTAATGAACAAGCAATGCAATTTTTCAAACCATTGGAAGATGCTCCCTTCGACAAATTGATATTTGGCAGCTGGATTGAAACAGATGCTCGTAGACAATTTGCAGAACAATTCAAAAATTTTGAATTTGCTGGAAATTGTGAATTTTGGGCAGCAAATCCGTTAATGCGACGAGCAAAAGCAACACTTCACATCGTTCCAGATTTCGCAAGAGATCGCGGACTCATGACAGCTAGAGTATTTGTCAGTCAAATGAATCGATGTCTTTGCTATTGCGATTCAAAAATTGTCGGAGCAGAAAAGTTTTTTCCGACTGAATTAATTGTCAAAGACGGTAATGAAATTAAAGAACGATGGAATTCTGTTCAAGAGCATCGAGAAGACCTGCTTGCACAAAGAGATGAACTTCTAAAAGAGCATACAGTTGAAAAAAGAGTGTCATATTTTATTAAATTATTACATGAATAATATGAAGAAAAAATATATAGTAGTAGGTGGTTGGATAGAGAGTGAGAAAGATGAAGATATTCATTTCATAAGTGCTCAAAAATTGTGTGTATTATATAATGTCAATCCTAACGAATGTTATCTGTTGCATGAAAAGAAGATGTTTCAATTACCAGAGCAATTGATGAGAAGTCTACCCAACTTACCGATTCTTCGTCCACAATATAGAGGAATCGAGTATAAGAAAAAACAATGAATATCGAAAAGTTAGATATATTTAATAAAAAAATATTAAAAGAATATGACACTTCTAGATTTCAAAATTCTGTAGATTGCATCATGCCTGGTTATTTTGCAGGAAATGACATTTTATTCATTGCTCAAAACCCTGGAATGCTCAAACAAGATGTCGAAGGTGATGTATTATATCTACAATCATATCAGAAGAAAGAATATGACAAATTAAATGAGTATTATATCAAAGCATTAAAATCATCTCGTGGGACATACGGGATATTTATAAATGATGTGTATGGAGAAGATTGGTCACGAATTTCTTTTACAAATGTTTACAAATGCCCGTTTGTTGATAATATCATTCCAGAGTCTATTCCAGATATCGAAAAAAAGATTCTTTTAAAACAAATAGAATTTTTGAATCCAAAACTCATTGTAGCAGTAGGTTCTGTTGCTAAACATTTTATGTGGTATGATAATCAAAAAAAGAGCATCAAAACGTTATATATGCAGCATCCAGCGTATTTAAAAAGAATTGGAAGATACGTTAGAGAAATAGAAAAATATAAAAATGAATTACATTTTCTTTTACAACAAAAATGATATTAAAAAATCCATTTAAAGCAGAAACAAGAGAACTTTTCATATGGAAATATGATTGTGATTGGTGTGAGAAAAATAATTGGACTAGTTTACATCATATTCTTGGAAGAAGTTCATCAAGTCCACTTAATGCAAGTACAATTCATCATAATAAATGCCATATTGGTAACGGAAAACTTGCTACATTTGAAGTGCAAAAAAAATTATTGAAAAAAACATATGAGTATTTGAAAAAATCTGGATACGATTTAACTTGTAAAGATAAATCATTTATAGCAAAAAATAAAAAATATTATAAAGATATTATATGAAATATATTTCTATCGACAATGGTCTCGGAGGTGCGATATGTGTGATGAAGAATCGAAAAATTATTGAATTAATTATCATGCCTGTTTTGCGAACAACAGATACGAAAGGAGAATATGACATTAATACAATTGTACAATTTCTTTCAAAATATAAAGAAAATAGTATTATGATTATCGAAAAATGTCATGCGATGCCACTATTAGGAAGTGTGCAAGCATTCTCATTTGGAAAATCGTATGGTCTTATGATAGGTATTGCAGCTGCTCTTAAAATACCATATCATATCATTCATGCCAAAACGTGGCAAAAGGAAATGTTTCGTGATATAAATTCTGATAACACAAAACAAGCAAGTGTTTTTGTAGCAAAACAACTTTTTCCAGAGCAATCTTTCTTAGCAACTGAACGAAGTAAAAAACCACATGATGGAATGACAGATTCTTGTTTGTTGGGATTATATGCTGAAAGACATAATTTATAGTTTACATTTTTTAATGAATATGGTATAATATAGAATATATTAATAGTTAACTTTTATAAATATGAAAGAACCAAAAAATGCCATTCCGAGAATAAAATATATCAAGCAACTTTTGAAGATGCCTTTTCATGCATTCATTCGACAAAATGATCTTTGGATGCTCTGGGTCGAAAATAAAAAAGGCGAACATTTAGATTGGACTTCAAAAACAATTGCTGGCACGATTGACGAAGCAGTTGAATATGTTCGACACGAATTGAAAGCGGGTGCTATTATTGATACAGATGAAAAAAAGAAAGTAGATGATATAAAAATATGACAACGGAAAAACAACTTTCAACTGAAATAGTCAAAAGAGTTTGTTTAGAAATTCATAATTCTTTCGCTCAGGTGATAAACAATTTAAACATAGAAATAAATAAGTTTGATGACAAACTAACAGAAGTAAAATTTTTAGACAAAAATTCTGAAAAATATATTACAGAATTAACTCCATATGTTTCAGTAGAAGCACAACGAAATCAAATGCATACTGTCATAAAAGCATTGGATAGCGTTTGTCAAAGTATACGAGCATTTGCTGAAGAAAATGAAACAACAAAAGAACAAAATGAAAAACAATTGTAAATGTGAATTAGATGGTTTTCAGGGTGCAATAACTTCTCAAAATTGTCCAATTCATAATCATAATATACAATCATCAGTCAAATTAGAAGCACATGGAAGTGGTTGGATTTTGACGATAACAGACGCATATTCTTCAAATAATATTGCATTAACTGCTGAAGAACTTAAAGAATTAAAATATATATTGAATAACAAAATAAAAATATGAAATACATTATTGAAAAAACAGATGCAAACATATTAAAAAGACGATGGTGTGATAAAGTGTGTTATGCAATACATAGTATGACACTTTCAGATATACAAGCATTGCTTAAGAAACCAAAGAATAAATATGTAATTACAATTACTATGAGTACTGAAGAGTCATGGCTCAAAAAAAATAAAAAAATATGAAAATAGAATATTTAATATGCGATACTTGTGGTAAAAAAATTGATTTTGAAGCAGGCGGTGATAGAGCTGCTGGCAAAATTGAAATAGCAAGAATACGTATGACTCTCGGAAATGCAAATGTTGCTCTTGCATCATTGTCGCCATTTCGAACTGAAAAGGTTGCGGAGTTAGCAACAAAGGAAATTGTAGAAAAAACGTATATTGACTTATGTGAAAAATGCACAAAACAAATTGAAGATCTTTGTGTTTCATTACGAAATAAAAATATTAAAAGTTCAACAACTACACAATAATGTTAACAGACTTAGAAATACGTGAGTTTTTAAAAGAATCGAATGCAATTGAAAATGTGTATTCTGAAAAAGCTCTTCGAGATTCTCTTCTTGCTTGGGAGTATATCATGCGACTGGAAGTGTTATTTGAAAGAGATATTCTGAGACTTCATCAATTATTAATGCAGTCACTTCGTCCAGACATCGCTGGAAAATATCGCGTATGCTCAGTGTGGATTGGAGGACAGTTGAAAAAATATTTGGGAATTGAACTTATTCAAAGTCAGATGTCTGATTTTATTAATTTAATGATTGAATCGTATAAGTTAGAAACTACTGAAGAAAAAGAAATAGCATGCAAACAAGCTCATGTTTTTTTTGAAAATATCCATCCTTTCGAAGACTGCAACGGAAGAACTGGTCGAATTCTTTACAATTGGCATCGATTAAAATTAGGATTGCCAATACATATTATCTACGAAAAAAATAAAAATGACTATTATGAATGGTTCGAAAAAGACACAAAATAAAAAATCTATTCCAGAAAAGATTATTGAAACTTTGAAAAGACGATTCAATTTCAAAATAGATAAACAAATTATCAAAAAAGTCGAAAAAGATCGTTTTAATATCAAATTAGATTAATTTATGGCAAAAAAAACAATCAATACAGAAAAATTAACTCTGAAACAAGCAATCGAGAAAATGGAAGAAAAGCATGGTGAGGGTGTTGTGATGCGATTAGATAGCGATAAAAAAGTAAATGTTGAAGTCATTCCAACTGGCTCTATTTGTTTAGATTCTGCGTTAGGTGTTGGAGGTATTGCAAAAGGAAGAATCATTGAAATCTATGGGCCGGAGAGCAGTGGGAAAACTACTCTTGCTTTGCACATTGTTCATGAAGCTCAAAAACAAAAATTAACATGTGCATTTATAGATGCGGAACATGCATTAGATGCAGAGTATGCTAGAAAACTAGGAGTAGACACGAAAGAAATGTATATTTCACAACCAAGCAGTGGAGAGCAAGCTTTGGATGTTGTTGAAGAATTTGTAAAAACCGGAGAAATTGGTTTAATTGTCATTGATTCTGTTGCGGCATTGACTCCTCAAGCAGAAATTAATGGTGAGATGGGTGCTTCTCATATGGGTCTTCAGGCGAGATTGATGTCTCAAGCTCTTCGAAAGTTGACAGCAATATCTTCAAAAGCAAAATGTACTATTATTTTTATTAATCAAGTACGAATGGCCATCGGTCAAACATGGGGAAATCCCGAAGTCACCACAGGCGGGAGAGCTCTTCGTTTTTATGCTTCTATGAGAATTGAAGTTAGACGTTCGAATCGATTATTACGCGGAGAAGAAATCGTTGGTAGTAGAATTTCTGTTAAAATTGCAAAAAATAAACTTGCATCACCTTTCAAAACAACTTCATTTGATATTTTATTCGGAGAAGGCATCTCAAAAGCAAATGATATTCTTGAATTCGCAACACAAAAAGGAATTATTAAAAAAGAAGGAATTTCTTTTTTCTTTGAAAATGAAAAAATCGGAACGGGTCTTGATAAAACAAAAACAGTATTAACAGATAATAAAGAACTATTCAATAAAATTGAAATAGCTTGTAGAAAACTTATATGAAATATTCACATGTTTTGACTACAGATGTTGATGTGTATAGAGAAATTATTGCAGAAGAAGAAAGACAGCAGCAGACAATTGAGCTAATACCTTCTGAAAATTATACTTCATTAGCAGTCAGAGAAGCATTGTCATCTAGTTTCACTAATAAATATTCCGAAGGTTATCCTGGTAAAAGATATTACACGGGTCAAGAACATACTGATGTTATTGAAAATCTTGCTATCAAACGAGCATGTGAATTGTTTAATTGTAAATTTGCAAACGTGCAACCACATTCGGGTGCTCCAGCAAATATAGCAACGTATCTTTCGTTATTGAAACACGGAGATACTATTTTAGGTATGGATTTGTCGCATGGCGGACATCTTACACATGGGCATCCTGTAACAGAAATAGCAAAACTTTTTAGATTTATCCAGTACAAGATGAAAAATATCGACACTGGTGAAATCGATTATGATGCTTTGCGAGATCTTGCGATAAAAGAAAAACCTAAAATGATTTTAGCGGGTTTCTCAGCATATCCTAGAAATTTAGATTACAAAAAATTTGTTGATATTGCGAAAGAAATCGGTGCTATTACTGTCGCAGATATGTCTCACATAGCAGGACTGATAGCTGGAAAAGCGTTGGTGAATCCGTTTGATTTCGGATTTGACATTATTACAACTACGACTCATAAAACATTACGAGGACCGAGAGGGGGAATAATTCTTGTAAGAGAAAATGAAGAATTTATCAAAAAAATCAACAAAACAGTTTTTCCAGGTTTGCAGGGCGGACCACATATGAACAATATTGCAGCAAAAGCTGTTTGTTTTAAAGAAGCACAATCTGAAAAATTTCAAGAGTATGCTCAACAAATTCTTAAAAATGCAAAAGCCATGGAAAATATTTTCAAACTTGAAAATGTTAGAATGATAGCAGGCGGCACAGACAATCATTTGCTTTTGTTAGATGTCGAAACATCATTTGGAATTTCAAGCAAACAAGCTGAAAAATTATTATATGACGTTGGTATTGCTATTAATAAAAATGTCATTCCTGATGACAAACGAAGCCCTCTTGATCCTTCGGGAATACGTGTAGGAACACCCGCTGTCACGACAAGGGGATTCATTGAAGAAGACTGTGAAGATATAGCAGCAATCATTGTAGAAACTCTTAAAAATAGATACTTAACAGACTATTATAGAATTTTTATCAAAAAATTAGCATTAAAATATCCCATATTGGAATAATATTTTACAATATGTGAATAGTATGGTATAATATAGTTATCAATAAATTTTTAATACTTCATGAAACTCTCTTTTGATACAATTTGTCTTGATATCGAAACTACTGATGTAGATAGTCATATTGGAAGTATTATTCAAATTGGTGCTATATTTCTCAATGATGAATTTGAAGAAATTGATTCATTTTCAACATATATATTTCCTCTTGACTCACATCGCAATCAAAAGGCGATGGCAGTTAACAAAATTTCAGAAGATATTCTCAGTCACAGTCCAACATTGTCTGAAGCTCTTGAATTGTTTGAAAATTTCGTATTTCAAAAAAAAGAAAATAAAAAAAATAGATTAGCAGCATGGGGTGCATATTTTGATATTCCATTTTTACGAGCACAATATAAAAAAATCAATAGAGACTGGCCTTTCGGACATAAGTCAATTGATCTAAAAAGTATTGCAACATGGGAATTGAGTAAACGAAATATTCCATTAAACGGAGGAGTCGAAAAAGCATTAAGATACTTGAATCTTGAGTTCGAAGGACGACAACACGATGCTCTTGCAGATATTAAAAATTCTGTTCGTATATTAAAAAAAATAGCAGCTCAAGAAAAATTAAAAACGGGCTGGAATACCTAACTATTATGTCACAATTACGAAATAGATTGAATCCTGAAGAAATTACAGAAGCAAGCATGTTATATGAAGAAAAAGGATGGAAGATTCTTTGGATTGCTAGAAAATTTGATATCGATCATACATCAATTTTGCATCTTATAAAAAAAAGAAAACTTATACGAAAAATAAATGTTCTTGACAAAAGACCTTCTGAAGTAGAACGTGCATATCGACAACGATTAGAGAATACTAAAGAAGAAAATAAAGAAGACTCTCTAGTAGTTATAGACGATTTTGAATATTCTGAAGAACTTTCACAAGTAAAATCATATCGTGATATCGTCAAAGAAGCATCAATCAAACGAGAAAATTATTATGATTCAGAGTGTTCTCATCCGTATTGGACAAAGAAATGCAGTTTGTGCAAAACGATTTTAGAATCAGATTCTCAAACTAATTACATGTCATCTATAGAGCCAGTCAAATTTATTTATAACGAATTTGACAAACTCGTGTGTCCGTATGAAATAGCATTAGATTTACAAAAATTAAAAATTAAACAACAAAGTGCGTTGTATTGGGTATTTTTTGAAAATCGAAATGTATTGACTTTACGAATTAGAGCGAATATTCCAGAAATAACTAATGAAAATGCGATGATTGCTTCAGCATTCACAACTCAAGAACTTTTTAAATTACTATTACGACTACCAGTTCAATTAAAGGATAATAGTTTTATGAATAAATTAGCACTGAATGGTGACAATCCAACATACTTGGGAAAATTACTTTGTCGAAGTTTCAGAAAATTAGAAAGACGACGTTTTCGAAGAACGTCAAATTTCAAACAAGTTCTTGAAAATGATATAACGTCTCCTTCATTAACGGCTGTAGTATAATATATACAGTTGTACTTTGTTGGGAGGGCTGTTGGTGATAGTGGTAGCATTCTGAACTTGCACTTCAGAGGCGGGAATTCGATTTTCCCACAGTCCATTTACTATTTTTACAAATAAGTATATATTAAATATATGAAAGTCACATTAGGAAAAAAGTTTTTAAAACAAATGAATGTTTCTGATAAAGAAGTAGAAGAAAAACAAAATGGTTTTTCTTTAGAAGATCTTAAAAAGAAATGGGCTGCTGAGAAGCGTTGGAATAAGAAGCATCCTATCTTAGCAAATATCAAATATGCTTGGTGGAAAGTTCGCTATGGAATCTGGATTACTCTCGATGACATGAAATACACAATTAAATGGGGATTTCAAAGAATGTTTCGCGGTTATGATGATCCGATGGTTTGGAGTTATTGGAGTGAAAATGCTAAACTTAATATCAAAATCATAAAACATCTTAGAAAAATACATTGTGGTTATCCAATTATTTTGCTCAACAAAAAAGAAGAGAAACAATGGAATCTTAGATGGAATAAAGATTCTAAAAAATTAGATATTAATTATAATAAACGCTGGAATGATATTTTAGATAAAATGATTAAAGGCTGGGAAGCTATTCTAAAAGAAGACAATGTCTTTCTCAAAACGAAAGAAAAATACGATCATACTAAATCTGAAATAAAACGAAAAGAGCTTCTAAAAATTTTTAATGACGGTATGATATTATATACAAGATGGTATAGATCATTATGGGACTAACATGAGAGATTTTATAGATATTTTAATAACTAAATTAGCAATCTGGAATATTCGAAAAGGGTATGGTTGTGATTGTGAAACTAGCGATCTTAAAGATTTTCCAGATCTTTATCAAAAAACTGAAGATGTTTTTAAAGAAGGTAGATGCGGAAGTTGCAGAGCAAAAGAAGTCATAGATTGGCTAGAAGAACATATCAAACTTATCAAAAGTTCAGAATAGCAAGTTCATTAACAATTGAAGTTAATCAGCATAGGTAGAAGTCCTCTGTAGAGGAGGCATGAAATCCTAACAACATGATTAAACAAAATTACGAAATGGAAGTATTCGTGCATGGAAAACACATCAAAGAATACATTCATCAAAATAAAACATATGTCGAAGGTAGAAAAAATTCGACATTCTCAATTAAATTGCGAAATAACTCATCAGAGAAAGCTCTTTTCGTATTAACTATTGACGGTCTTTCTGTAATCGATGGAAAAGACGCTTCATTCGATTCACGAGGCTATATCATCAATGGGTATGATTCGATGATTGTGAATGGTTGGCGAGTGAATGACAACGAAGTCGCTCAATTCTTTTTTTCGTCACCTGATGAATCATATCGAAAAAGAATGAGTAAAGGAAATAATCTAGGTATACTTGGATTAGCGGTTTTTACTGAAAAAGAAAAATATCAACCGACTATCATAAAAGAATATATCCCATATTATCCCGCATACCCTAGATATCCCAACTATCCATATACTCCAGTATATCCATATTGGGGGACAACGTCATACACAGCAACAGGTGCGAATACGACTAATAACACGGATTGCAGTTATTACGCTAGTCAAGAAAATCAAAATTTAGGAACGGGCTGGGGTAAAAAAGAATCAAGCAAAGTCGTTTCTACTAACTTTGATAGAAAAGAAAAGCCAAATACTATATTTGAAATTTTCTATAACACAAGAGAGCAACTTGAAAAAATAGGTATTAATTTTACTCGTCGACAAGTAGCAATTTCAACTCCGAGATCATTTCCTAGAGAATACACTGAATATTGCGAACAACCTAAAAATTAAAATTATTAGTTTCTATGTGAAGTTAACTTCAATTGTCAATGAGATTGATATCTGAAGCTTCTGCGATAACGTCTGATGAATCAGACTAGTATAGATATGGATTTATACATTATTTATAATTTATTTCATACATGTGAACAGAATTGATATGATTCTTTCATATTTACAATTTTGTATTTACATAGTACAATATGAATAAAGATAGTCATTGTCGTATGAGTATCTATTATTAATAGTTAGAAATATCGAATATGAATGACAATTATCCCGAGAAGAATTTTCTCGAACTTATTATCAAAAATTTAGCATCGAAACCGAATGATGTAAAAATTGTTCGAACGGTTGATGAGATGGGTGTTTTATACACTGTTTCAGTCGCACAAGAAGATGTTCCAAAAATAATTGGAAAAGAAGGCGAGACTGCTAGATCAATTCGTAATCTGTTAAGAATCGTTGCATTTGACAATAAAGTTCGTGCAACAATGAAAATTGATGCACCGTATGTAGGAAGAAAAGAAAAAACAGTAACAAAATAATAGAATGATCGATTCATTAATAATTGGAAATGGTGAAGTCGGAAGTGCTGTATTTAGAGTTTTACAAAAGAGACAAGGCTCGTTAATCACTAAAATCATTGATGTTAACGATTCTGATTTCAATGCTGCTCTAGAAATTCCCTGCAAAACTCTTCATATCTGTTTTACGTATTCTTCTGAATTTGAAAAATATGTAGTATACTATGCAAAAAAGACAAAAGCTGAATTCGTCATCATACACTCAACAGTACAAGTTGGCACAACAACAAATATACTTAATGCATTGAATATTCCCGTAGTACACTCACCAGTGCAAGGTCAACATCCAGAACTTGAAGAATCTATTTTGTACTTTGATAAATTTGTAGGCACAAAAGATGTTGAATCATTTAGATTAACAGCACAAGAATTGTCAAATGTGCTATGTGTGAAACTTGAATCTCCAGAAGCAACTGAGCTTGGAAAACTTTTGAGCACATCGTATTATGGTCTTTGTATTGTCTGGCACAAAGAAATGAAAAGAATATGTGATGAAATGAATATTTCTTTCGAAGATGCAGTTACTAAATTCAATCTGGTGTACAACGAAGGTTATAAAAAATTTAAACCGAATGTGATCCGTCCAGTATTGACACCCCCGCCCGGGTCGGTAGGCGGACATTGTGTTATACCGAATGCAAGATTGCTTGAAGAAAAAATGCAATCGCAATTTTTAAAATTAATTTCGTAAAAAATA
>Ga0209318_1000756_pt1 | contig 27069 bp, 54 predicted proteins | sample RifGroE1_FD_183999 | JGI IMG/M metagenome (GOLD analysis project Ga0209318, IMG submission 183999) | Groundwater microbial communities from Rifle, Colorado, USA - Groundwater E1 (SPAdes) (version 2) | ecosystem: Environmental > Aquatic > Deep subsurface > Groundwater | place: Rifle, Colorado... | reverse complement strand
AGTTTGATGGTCTGTCAATTAATAATACATACAAGGGTGTTTTATTATCCTCTGCAACAAGGGGTACTGGTGGAATTAAAGGAGAATTAGTAACGGCACAAGTAAAAACAATTAAATCAATTCCATTAAGAATCCCTAATGATACTTTGTTAGAAGTTCATGGTGAAGTTTATATGAGAAAAAGTGTTTTCAATAAATATAATGAAACTGCTGAAACTCCTTTGAAAAATGTAAGAAATGGTGCAGCCGGAGCAATCAAAAACTTAGATGCAAAAGAAACTGCCAGTAAGAATTTAGATGCTTTCTTTTATGATATTGGATATAATGAAGGATTAAAATTCAATACTTACATGGAAATGATGAAGTTTATTGAAGAAATGGGATTGCCTGTGGATAAGGAATATTATCTGTGCAATACCATAGAGGAAGTTAAAGAAAAAATTGCTTTAATTGAAGAACTCAGACCAAATTTGGACTATGATATTGATGGTGCAATAGTAAGTATAAATGATATTAAAACAAGAGAAATGATGGGATTTGCTACAAAATGGCCTAATTGGGCAATTGCATATAAATATTTTTCAGAGGAAGCAACTACTGAATTATTAGATATTGAGTTTAGAACAGGCCGTACAGGAAAAGTAACTCCCAGAGGTACTTTAGAACCTGTTGATTTAATGGGATCAACTGTTTCTTATGCCACACTTAATAGTATGGATGACATTAAGCGAAAGGGAGTAAAAATTGGGGCGACAATATTTATACGAAAATCTAATGATGTTATTCCAGAAATTTTAGGTGTTGTAGAAGATAGTGTTACAGACGATATGCCTGAAATTCAAATGCCAACTCATTGTCAAACATGCGGAAGTGAATTAGTACAAGATGGTGTTCATTATTTCTGTAGAAATTCTCTGAATTGTCAAGCACAAATAGTAAAGTCTATTTCTCACTTTGGAAGCATTCAAGCCATGAATATTGATGGATTCAGTGAACAGACCGCATTGCTTTTTGTTGAGAATGGAATTATTAATAATGTTTTGGATTTGTTTAGTTTAGAAAGTAAAAAAGATAGGATTGTTAAACTTCCTAAATTCGGAATTAAAAAATATAATAATTTGATTCAAGCAATTGAAAACTGTAAAAAAGTTAAACTTGATGCGTTTATTTTCGCACTGGGGATTGATGGAATTGGATTAGGGGGGGGTAAGAATTTATGCAAACATTTCAACAATGACATTGCTGAAATTATGAGTGCAAAGAAGAACGAATTATTGTTAGTAAAAGATTTTGGGCCAATAGCATCAGAAAATGTTTACAGTTATTTTATGGATAATGATAATTGGATTCAAGTATCTGAATTATTAAAACATATTGAAATTATTAAAGAAGAAAAGAAAGAAGTGTTGAATATGGATTCTGTATTTTCAGGTAAACGTGCGTATGGAACTGGTACGTTTTTGAACTTTAAGAAGGAGGAACTTAAAGCTGTATTAGAGGGATTAGGATGTGAGTTTGGTACTGGATATACTAAATCATTAGACTACCTCATTGTAGGGTCTGTGAAGGGTTCATCAAAGGTAGATAAAGCAAATGCTGACATTGCAAAAGGTTCTAAGATTCAGGTTATTTATGAAGATGAATTTCTATCAATGATTGGAGAATAACACAAATGATAATCAAAGAAGAGAAACGCAATCTATTTGAGGTCGATGATAAATATTATCTTGCTCATTGTATATCAGAAGATTGTAAAATGGGAGCAGGTATAGCAGTAGAATTCCAGAAGAAATTTAAACTTAGAAATAAATTACTTCAATGTGATCCTGAATATCCAATGTGTATTCAAATTGGTAGAGTATATAACTTAATCACTAAGGCAAAATATTGGAATAAACCTACTTATGCCTCTCTAGAAGGTGCTGTACTGATGATGAGGGAGTTAGCATTAGATAAAAATATTAAATTCATTGCAATGCCTAAGATTGGATCGGGACTTGACAGGCTTTCATGGAGTAAAGTTAGAGAAATTATTCAAGAAGTATTCAAAGATACAGATATTGAGATTTTAATATGTCATTTGTAAACCAATTAAAAATATTAATATTTTATGAATAAACTAAATTGAGCGAGGGAATGAAAAAACAGATCCAGTCACAATAGAAACAGAATCCCAAACTGTGTGATTAATAATAAAACTGGGTAATGCTCAATTTATAACATGTTATCTTTAAGGACTAACTGGTTCCGGTCACTGAAAACTACAAAAGGCTTTTTGCTTAGTGTTTCACTTTTGTAGCTGTTAGTCCTTATTAAATAAAATCCTTCATAGCATCGACTTTATAGAAATAGAAAGGAATGAAATAAAAATGAGTTTTACACGTACAGAATCTAAATTCTATGTGGTTAGAGTATGGATAGAAGATAATCAAGTTAAATGTGCTTCTGAAGTTTGTACAGAAGATTCTTGCCCAAGATACAATGATTGTGAAAATGGTTTATTAAGCGTTCATAAAGATTAATAAAACCAATAACCAAACTTATAGGATAAAGAGAGGAAAAATGAAATGGATTATTTTACTCAAGAAGACCATGATTGGTTTCAAAGAGTTAAAGAACAACCAAGTGAATATCAAATAATAATTGATAACGATAGTATTTGGATAGAAACTGATGATGAAAATTTAGAAACAATATGTGTTTATACCTTTAGTTCATATGGTTATGTATTTATTCATGCTTTATTAAAAGATATGGGTGTTAACGCCGATTTTTGCTAATACATTCAAAGGATTAATTTAATTGATGAGAAGGAGATAAATATGAACGGAATAGAATTTGCTAATGGATCTTGTATCCAAACCATTGAATCTAAACATGTAACAAGAGGTATACCATCTGAAAAAATATCAGCAAGAATTTTCCCTTTATCTCGTCACGATGTTTATGAGATAAGTAAAGATTTATTTGATTACAATGGGATATCAAAAGAAGATATAGTTGATGCCTTAATTAATCTCAAAAAAGTGTATGGTGTTCTTGTTAATGGTAAAACAAAGATAAAAATTACAAATAACATTTTTAAATCTGAGTATATATTTAGATTATTAATTCCTTGTAAAGATAATTCTAGGGATACCTATATTGTGCTTATGTCTTCGGATGTTGGTGTAGATGGAATCAATCCAATACATGATTATGATGAATTAATGTATTATAAAAATAAATATAAAGATAATCTAGGATGAAATTAACATTTAATTGGAAAAAAATAAAGAAAGAAGGAATTAATTATGGAAACATTATATAAATGTAAATATACTGGAAAAATATTTATTAATAGTCTAGATTGTGAAGAAAGTGAATATGTAAACGGGGAAGAAGCAAAGCAGTTTACATATTTAGTTAATAATTTTATTGATATTCTTGAAGAAAAATATAACATGAAAGTTAATAAAGAAACTTTGAACATCTACGACAAAAAACAAAATTACATAAATGATAGAATGGTTCATTGGAGACATTTAGGTTTCGAATTTACTTTGGACAATATTCAAAAAGAATATTATAGAACCAGTGATGAAGTAGGAGATGGCAGATGGGATTGGAATATAAACACATTAGATGAAATGGTATTGGATTTTGAAAGAGAATTTATTATACCTACACAAAAGATATTTGAAGGAGTTGTTAAAGAGGAATCTGATGATGATTATTATATGAATAGTTATTGGTTAATAGATAATAAAAGAATTGATATGTTGTTTAGTATTTTTGAAGGTAAAAGAATACGCATAGAAATATTGGAATAAATTTTTAAAATTAACACCTTCCCTATCAAGTGTTTGATATAAACCACATAAAGAAAGACGCAGATGAGTTGAAGTCATCCACGTCTTAAGAAATTATCTAAGTACGTATAGTGCGATTGAGACTAATATAATAATTTACTGAGATAGGCAGTAAATTATTTCCCAGAAAATTATGGTTTCGTGTTATTCATAAATAATTTATTAGAAAGGAAGTAATAATTATAGCATCCCCAAAGAAAGGATTTAAAAACAAATATATTATAAATGGAGATTCTACAACAGTTTATATCGATAAGAAAAATCATGGAACGCTAGAATTTATTATCGACACAGAAGATTTACAAAGATTGATTGATGTTGACTTATCTTGGTATGCGGTTTATACACCTAATAATGATAGTTATTATGCCCAAGCTTCTGCATATGTGGGAGTGGGTGTTGGTACAAAAAGAATATATGATTTCTACAATCTACATACCTTATTAATGAATGCAGACTCTTCAAATGGAGAAAAAGTAGACCATATAGATCATGACACTTTCAATACTAGAAAGAAAAATTTAAGAATATCTGTTAATTTAGAAAACACCAAGAACAGAAAAAGCAAGAACAAAAATAATAAGTCTGGTTTTAGAAATGTGTTTTGGAATACAAAGGATGAAAGGTGGATGGTAGCACTACAGATTGAAGGCAAGCAAAGATATTTCGGTAGATTCAAGTTTAATGACTTAGAAAAAGCTGGTGCAAGGGCAGAAGAAATGAGACAGTTGCATTATAAGGAATTTGCAGGAAACAACTAATACATAAAACAGAATAAATGATACATTTTAAGTTATGGAAGGAGAATTTAATGAAATTTAAGTCATTTATATTTAGTTGGTTTGATAATCGAAGATTTCAGCAATTTGCGTTAGGATTAAATTTTGCAACGGAAGAAAAACAAATGCTAGGCGAGGGTGCTACGTTTGAGATGTTAAATTATGATTTTGAAATCCCAATGATATATTTCAGAGAATACTATATTCTTTTTCACTTGGGATTTTGGCAGTTAGCTATTGGACTTAGTTTGTATAATAAGAAATCTAGATGAAATGAATATTTGCTCGTATTTTGAAAGGAGATAGGACTTATGAATAAAATGTTTGAAGAAAAAGCAAAAACATATCATTCTAGACCTAATTATATTAAAGCAGCCAAGTATGAAAAAGGTATGGAGAATGGGTGGATTGTAGAATTCTTTAGTAAAGAAGATAATGATTTTGGATTTGATTTTAAAATCTTTGATTCAGAAGATGAAGCAATTGAGTATTATAAACTAAAACCATTGCAATATGTTCCCATAATGCGTAACGGAGAAGAAAATACTATTGAATATGAAGTTGAATACAACGAACCAAAACCTTGTTTGTGGCATAATCGAACAAGAAGAATAGAAGACTTTGACCATGAGTGGGTAGAACAAGTATATGATATTTTAGAAGAAGATAATTGGATTATACGATGGGAAGGGTTAGGAGGATTTAGTATTTACAGTGATGAATCTATGAAGTCTGATTGGATATTAGATAATTAATATCACATCACATCAATTCTGACTTTTATCGAAAAGGAGATAAAAATATATTGATTAGAATTTATGGAGAACAATATGAAGTAGATAAATTCATTGAAGAATGTTTACCTATTAAATGTTGGAGACAAAAATGTAAAGATTAGACAAATTGTGCTCAATGTGTGGCAAATGCTTATAGTTTGGAAATTCATTATGATGGAGGAGGAGAAAATAAATTATGAAAATCGGTAATAAAGTAAAAATCATTAATATTGAAAGCATGTGGGATAAAGAAATCTACTATAAAAGTTGGGGATTAACTGATAGAGGAACTTTAATAGATTATAACGTCGAAGTACCTGAATTTGATAATCTGCAATACTTTGAAAATGGAGACGAAGCCATAATTATTCCTTCCAGTTCTGAGATTATTGAAGGTGATTATATGTTAGAAATTGTGTTGACCGATGATAATGGCAATGATTTCATATGTCATTCTCAAACTTATTCTTTAAATGAATTAAAGTCTTTTTGCAAGGTCAGTTAAAAAATCTGATTTATCGGAGAAAGGAATGATTTATTATGTTTATACATAATAACGATGATAGAGAACTAATTGTATTTCCAGATGGAAGAATTAAATTGTCTGATAATACAATTATACTCCCAAAAGGTACATTGGTTATACCAAATAAGCAAGCTGAAAAATTACTTGAATTAATGAAAGAAGGAGGACAATAATGAAAAGATTTAAAACTACAATAACCAGAACAGACGAATACATAATTGAAATTGATGAAAATGAATTAAATGAGCAATGGTTAGATGATTTTAGACATGTATTCTTTGACTTTAACACTTATGGAGAACACGCAGAACAAATTGCTATGATGAGAGCAAGATTTGGTGAAGGTTTTATTGAGGGATATGGAAATATTTTAGTTGACGGAAATAAACCTTGGTATATTACTGATGAAAAACAAGTAAATAAAGCAATTAATATTAAAATAGTTAATGAAGACAATGATAGAGAAATTGAAGTGGAGGAGATTAAATAATGGAAAATTATTATGAAGTAACTAAACAATCACCCTTACATCAGGAATATATGGATTATATAGTAAGTGATAAAACAATGAGGGAAATTTCCCATGATTTTTTATCCAACAATAATATTAACACAAAGGAATATGCCTCAACTAAAGATACTTTTTACATTATTCCAACTGAAAAAGATATTGAAGATTTTGGCAAACTTCTTAACAAAGAATTAGAAGGTGGTTTAAGAGCATTTAAAGCAAAATCTAAAATAGGAAAGTCATGGAAAGATACTCTCAAAGAGAAAGGAGTACAACCATTACATAAACCAATGTTAATGCTATATTTTAATGTTTATGGAAGCACATCTAGTAGATTATTTGCTATTGATGATAAAGTTTATTGTTCGTTTAAAAGTGAGTATAATTTTGAAAATCCAGAAGGATTTATTGAATTAAAAGCAAGTGAGTTTTATAAAATTGTAGAAGATGAAAATGAAAGAAGAACATTAGCAAGAGAATCAATCTAATCTTTTCTAGTATTATAAGAATAAATTTTAGGAGGAATTACTATGAAATTTAAAGTGGATGATAGAGTTAAAATAGTAAAAATCAATAATGTAGATCCTTCGTATTTATTAAATCAAGTTGGTACTATTGTAAGAATATATAAAGACAATGATCATCCTTATGAAATAAAATATAGTGATGAGGATATGAAACATGTAGGTGAAATTTTATGGTCAGAGCATGAATTAGAATTTGACAAACCAATTATTAATCAATTCACAAAATTAATGAGTAGTGATTGGGAAGCATGGTATCTTAATGGGAAATTAATTGCAGAAGGGCATAGTGTTAGAGTTGAGAGGATTTTAGATATTTTAGCAGATATATTACCTAATAAATATGAAGCAATCCAAATATCCGATGAATTAGCAGAAGAAGGATTTAATGATAATTTAAGTGATATGAATGTCATAGTGGATTAAACTTTGCTTGGATGAGGAAAGGAGAGATAATAATGAGTTTTATCGTGCGTAGCTTAACTTGTGTGTATTGTAATTATAAATTTGATAATTTATATATTAGTTTTGGTCATCCGGATAAGTCTTTTGATTGGAAGTGGTTGTGCGATGCTTGTAAAAAGGAAAACACTAAAAAAATACTAAGTAAATGGAATTTACCTACTCTTGATTTAATCAAGATGAAAAAGAGATAGCACATCAAATTAACCTTTTAATTGACCTATAGAAAGAAGTGATTATATGTTAGACTTAGCTAATAAATACGAAGAAAATTTACAATTACTATTTTCCAATATTGCATTTGATGATAAATACAAATTTCTATCTGGTTCATCTTATAGAGATAAGTATAAAGTTAGTGACAGTACATGGGCAAAGCATGAATTTGTAAGTATACATAATAAAGAGATTATTGGATATTTAAGCTATTCCATTGATAGAGATTCTAATTCTGCATGGGGAATGCAAGTAGTGAATTTTAAACAACCAAATATAATATTTGCTAAAGATTTAAAGAAATTTATAACAGATATATTTGAAAAGTTTCAATTTAGAAAATTAAAGTTTGCTGTATATGTAGGTAATCCAATTGAGAAGTCATATGATAAAATGTGTAAAAAATATGGAGGTAGAATAGTTGGAACATATAAAGAAAATGATAAGTTAATTGACGGTAATTATTATGATTGTAAGATGTATGAAATTATGAGAACAGATTATTTAGATAGGAAAAATAATAAATATATTGATGAAGATTCTTGGGACAATATTTTCTAATCACATAAAAAACTGATTTTAAGCTAAATTTAAGGAGGAGTTTATAATGAAAAAGCAAGCAGTATGTGAATATTGTGGTCAAATATTTGAGGAGCATACTGATTTAAATGATTACCGCGATTATAAAATGGAATGTGTAGAGCACGAAGTAACACATTTAAATTTAGAAGAACAGTTTAGGAACAATCTAAAAAATGCTCTAAATAAATTAGATGAAAAATATCAAGGTTTATCAATAATTAGCAAGATAGAAGTTGATGCGTGTTGGGACTCTTATTATGGGAGAAAAGTAACCTATGACTTTGAATTATATAATACAACATTAGATAAAAATATAGGCTCTAAAATAGAAGTTCATTATGGAAATAAAGAAAAAATACCAACCTCTGGAGAAATAATTGATAAACTTGAGCAACATTTTTTTATTCCAGTAATTAATCAGAAATATGAAGGTGAATTTACTTTTGAAGATTATTGCGGAGGGGATGGCGCAAACGACTTTAGGATTGGAGAATCATATATGAGAACTATTTTCGGAGCTTTTGAAGGTAAAAAAGTACGTTTAGAAGTCATAGAATGAAAAAAGATTTGAAGGGATAAACATTATGGAAATAACATCGATTAAAAATAAACATGTACATTCAAATATGGATGTCTGCCCTCAATATTTACATAAAGAATTAGATATGACTAAATCTATAATTCAAATTGGCAAACCATTGGTAATCGTATTTGCGACAGGTTCATATTTTGGTCATGAGGAGGTGGTTGATATAGGGCGTAATACAAAGGATATTCGGATAGAAACAATCAATAAAATATGGATAATTTCTTAGAAAAGAGGAGTTTGATTTTATGTTTAAAATAACATGTAATACCTGCGGAAATGAGGTAAATCTAATTAAACCAATAGATAAAGAAGAACGCACATATAATGAAGAAGATGGATGGTATGTCACTGAAGAAAAATTAAGTAATTTTAATATCAGAGGCGAACATGATCAAATTTGGATAACTTGTAATAAGTGTGATACAAGTGTTTGGATGTTTACGTAATCACAGGAAACTCATGATTTAAAGGAAGTGAGTGGATTAATAATGATTAGAAAAACTCCATATTATTGCGAAATATGTAAGAAATATTTTGATGAACCAAACATTGTTAGAGAAAGGTATTGCGAATATAACGTATGTCCTCACTGCAATAGTAAATGGATTACACGACCATGTTTTATTAATTCTAGATAATACAACTATTTTTTCGGAAAGCAGGATTAAAAATGAATAAACATGATAAAATTATATCAAGTATAAAAGCATCTTTATCATTTGAGGGATTAGAACCAAGCGAATATGCTGTTAGTTTACTTGAACAATATGCAAATGGCAAAATTACTGTTGAAGAGTTTATAAATAAGATAAAAGAAAAGTATGATATTGAATCACCATGAAAGGAACTAAACCATGAACTATGAATGGGTATATGAAATACTTAAAGACATTGAAGATAGAGATTTTAAGAATTGTAAAAAAGATTGTTATGGAACTAATTGTAAATATATTAAAGAGTGCAGTTGGTATCATTATAAATATAGAGAAGAATTTGCATTACAAGATTTGTTAGAAGGAATTAAAAATGCTAATTGATTTGATTAAAAAGGAGATAATTAATGATGACTAATGAAGAAAATTTTAAGAATGCAAACACAACAGAAGAATTTGCTAACTTACTATTTGAATTTTCATCAGGATTCTATTCAGAAAGAATCAATGGGTTATGTAATATAAGATGCGAAGATAGTGAAAATAGTTGCTCTTGGTGTATAGAGAAATGGTTAAAATTAGAAGCAGCAGAATGAATCACAAATTTCGAAGGATCGGGAAAGGAGCAATTCTAAATGTGCAAATACAGGACTTCTGAGCATCATTGTACAATCACAAAAGAAAAATGTAATCAAAAGCCTGATTATGAATGTATTATATATATTTCTTACGAAGAAATGATTAGAGAATAACAAATTATAAAATAAATACTTGACTTAATATAAAAATAATTATATAATCATATTAAGTCAAGTAATAAAACACACAAACATAAACAAAAAGGAGATGTTAAACAATGAAAAAGTTAATTTCCATATTACTTTTATTAACTCTTGTAATATCCGGTTGCGGTGCTAAATCTAATAAAATTCAACAACCTCAGCAACAAGTTCAAGATGACGATGATGAAGAAATGTCTTGGTTTGAAGATGAAGTTTTAGATTTAGACGACTGGGGAGAAACAAAACATAAGAAGAAAGTTATACCTAAAACTGGTGTAACTGCTCCTAGTACAGTAAAACCATCTACTAATGTTAAACCATCAGTGATTCCTAAATCTAGTTCTACTACAAGTACAAACACTAAATCTAGCACAACTAAAAAGAAATGAGTTGATTAAATGGCATACTCAGGACATGCGGATTCCAAAATGATGTTTTATCCTACGCAAGAAATAGAAACTCATAGATTATTAGGATTGCTTGGTAGGATAGAAATTGACTGGTTAAAGAAAAATGCTCTTAAAGATTATTATACAAAAGAAGGTATTTACCAAGAGTTGGCAATGAAAAGTTTAGACAATCATGTTCCTATAGAGTTAATTTATTATGACTACTGGTTAAACACAAAACAATATGACATGATAAAAAATAATTGTGAGTTTAATATTGGTTTTCATAATGAACATCCTGTAGTTATCGCAGATTTGTGGGCTGGCGAGGGGAAATGGTTAGATTGCTTCTCTTCAATTATGGATAGGAAAAATACAAGCAATAATTTTATTCAAATAGCCAATGAAATTGTTGAAGATAGATGCAAAATCATTGCCGAAAACCCAAATATCTATGACTCATATAATGAAGCATTTGAGACATTAAAACAAGTTCCAAAACAATCAATTTCATTACTGCTTTTTAATCCTCCATATGGAATGGTAAATAAAATTCGCTCAATTCGTTTCTATCTTCAAAGTGTTATTGACCGTAAACTCCTCTACAATCCATCAACATCAAAAGACTACAAATCAGGCTACATAGCATTTGTTATCAGAAAAGATGATTTTCTAGATTCTTTAGACATCTTATCTAAAAACTTTGACATCCTCAAAAACTCAATATATAAAACAAATCGAGAAGAATATGCTAAATTCAAACAATACATTTTCATTGCTCATCTCAAACGCCATCCTTATGACCTCACAAACACTATGCAAGCAATGGATTTCACTAAACAATACAATGAGGTAAAAGAAATAATCCTATCAGAACCAGAATTTAACATCAGACAATACAACATATATCAATCAATGAATTATCCTTATATTGATTATGAAACTGCAAAAGAAAACAATAAATATACTGAATCTCCTGAAACTCATATTAGCAAAAATGATTCAATATGGAAATGGGTAAAAGGAATCACTGAATTAAAGGACTTAGGTGAAGAGAAATTAGTTGTTCCTAAACCACTTAAATTAGGTGAAATAAGCAATCTCCTAGCATCTGGAATGATTAATGGAGAAATATCTTTAGAAGATGGCACTGGTAGGCATGTTGCAATTGGTGGTACTAAATCAATTGAGAAGAAAGAAATAAGTAAATATAAAGATGATAATGGGGAAAATGTTACAGAAACTAAAATTATCAAAATGAGCCTTCCTTATCTTAATATTTTGTGTTCAGATAATGGGAAACTTATTATTAAAGAACTTGGAGGGGAGGAGAGTAATTAATTTGGTACCATACCTAAGAACCACAGATAAAAATACTATCAATTGTAATTCTGATCTAGTAATTTTAGATTCAGGCAATCCAATATTAATATCTCTATGCGATTTACATATTAAAAACAGAAAAATATGCTCTGATTTAATCTCTCATTCTTACCATATTTCATTGCGTGATAGAGAAGATATATTCTTTGAACAATCATTGTATGGTAGAGAAAATCATTATAGATATAAATCTGACAGAATGGAAAATGATTTAACTCATACAATTATTTACAATACTAAAATTAACGATTATTGTATTAATTGGAATAATGAAGATAAGAATGAGATTATCACAAAGTATTTAAGGAATATTCATTATTTGCCTGTAACTGCCGAAATTGTAAAAATGATTATGGATAAATATGAAGAAAATAATGCTAAATATAAATATGGTAATTACGGTTGCCCTAGTGAATGTACTGTTTATACTAATAATCCAATGTATGCCGATTTAAAGGTTTATAAAATTAATGTAACTTGGTTTAAACAGATGTTAAATGCTTTAACATTAGAGGGGTATGCAGAAGACTTTGATTGGGATGAGATTGAAGATATCGAAGACTATATATTCGCTTTCTTAGCTCCAATTAAAGAAAGATTGAAGCAGAATGTTAGGGTTTTGTTTGATCCTAAAAAGGTAAATCCTAAGATATTCGAAGGTAAGATGAAACCATTTGATGGTCAAGTGCCTATTATTCAGGCAGGGCTAGAAGTATTGAAGAGAAGTAGGTTCGTATATTTAGCTGCTGAGATGGGCGTAGGAAAAAGTTTAATTTCATCCAAAGCAAATCATTGTCATCTATATCCTAACAAACAAAACTATGTCACTTTAATTGTTGCTCCGGCTATTACATTAACTCAATGGAAAGATGAAATTAAGAATAGTATAGGTGATAAAGTTGATATACATATCATTAAAAAGACATCAGAATTTATTAATGTCTATAATAAAAATCAATTGAATTTCTCAAAACCAACATATTTTCTAGTTGGGAAAGAAACTTTTAAACTTGATGCTAAAAGAATATCCGGTGTCAATATTAGAACAATGGAAATTAAGCATAAAAAAGAAGTGGTTAGTGGTTATTATGGATATAAAGACATCAAAGATGTAAAAGAAAAAATTACTATTGCTTGTTGTCCTGATTGCGGCAAACCATTACAGAATGAATTAAGAAAAAAGGAAGATGTATTCTTTACTGAAAAGGATTTTCAAGGCAATCCTAAGAAATCTAACTATAAATGTAGTAATTGTGATGCTGTATTATGGCAGAGTACATATGATAAGACCAAGAAAAGTAGTTTAATTAGATTTATTAAGACAAAGAATATTCATTTTGATAGCGTAATCAATGATGAAATACATGAGTCTAATAATGGACAGTCAATTATTGGGAATGCTACTAGAACATTATTTAATTATGCTAAGAAAATAATTTTGCTCTCAGGGACGAGTAACAATGGATATTCTAGCTCACTCTTTAACCTTTTACTAGGACTACTACCAAACAAATTAAAAGCAAACGATGTTATGGAAATAGAAAAATTTATAAAAACATATGGGACATTAATGGCAATATCTAAAAAGAAAGATGGAGAATATTATCGTTCAGGCCGAAGTGAAATTAAGGATAGCGACTACAAAGAAATCGAGGGCATAAATGCCATTTGTTTTGCTAAATATCTTGTAGAGAACTATATCTTTGCCACTTTAGAAGACTTAGGAAAGGATTTGCCGGACTTAAATGAATTCTATATACCTATCAGTCAAACTAAAGAAATGGAACGCTCAGAACGCAATCTGTGGAATGATATTAAATCTGCTAATGCTTTCAATGCAAAAATGTATGAAGACAGTATTGTAAAACATTATATTAATAACCCTTTTAACTGGGACAGTATTCCAATTAATAAAGGTGAAGAATATGATTATGTTCAACCAACATGCATCAAAGATTGCATTTTGCCTAAAGAGCAAGCAATATTAGATAGAGTTTTAAAAGAAACTTCAGAAGGTAGAAAAGTTTGTATATATGTTGACTTCAATGGTGGTGGAGAATATATGAATGGTGATACAATTTCTAAAAGAATTGAATCGCTATTGACTAAAAATAATATTAAATGTTTTGTATTAAAGACATCTGTGCCTACATATGAGCGAAAAGACTTACTTGAGAAAAAGAAAGATGATTTTCAAGTATTGATATCGAATGCTAAGTTACTTCAAGTGGGTGTAAACCTTGTGTTTATTCCAACCTACATAAATTATATGCCTAGTTATCATGTTAATGTTGTTAGTCAATCTAATAGGCGTGGTTATCGGGCTAACAGCACAGAAGAGAATAGGATTTTTCATTTCTATTATGATAATTCTTGTGAGAATGGGATTATCAAAAGGTTTCAAAGAAAGATGGCTGAGAGTAAAGCAATTGTCGGTCAGTTTGATGTATGTTTGGAAGATAACGATACTATTCGTACTGCTAGTAAGTTAGGTAAAAAGATTGTAGAGGGAATTGTATAAATCGTAAAATAAATATTTGACATATATTATGGTTGTATGTTATAATGTTAACAAGAGGTAAATAAATTCATTTGAAATATTTCATTTACGGGAAATGGAAAGGAGTTGAATATTATCAAAAAAATAAGCTTACTAATAATTACAGCAGTATTATCCATAACTTTAACTGGTTGTGGAGCAGACATTGCAAAGAAACCTGAGAAATTTAAAATTATTGATGTCAATTCTGATACAAATGGTGTTGTATTAATATTGCTTGATGAAGTCAATAATCGACTGACAAAACATACTGTATATGACAATTATAAATTTAATGTTGATTTTGAAATTTCTAGCAAAGAAGATATGATTGGAAAATATCTTTACAGTGATGCATATTCAAATTTGAAAGTAGATACAGTGATTAAGTCTAAATAATGAAGAGGTATAGGAGGTAAGCACTATTGCAACAAAAAGTTAAAGCAAAGATCAAAGGTGTATTTTGGGGAACTGCTACAGTGATTTTAGATGAATATGGAACAATTGTTGAAGTAGAAGAAGTGGAAGACCTTGATGATTTCGATGATTGTGAAGTTAGAGAGATTATTTATAAGATTGGAGGATAAAAATGGAAACAATTACCCTACAAGAAAACCATAAAAAAGCTTTAAGCAGTAAAATTACAAAAGCTATAAATTCTATTCCAGATGAAACAATTCAAGAAATGTTTTTAGACTATATTGAAAATGAGATTGACAGTTTATATTCCGAAAGTAATTTTCAATACATTGTAGAATCTCAGTTAAGAGAAGTTGTTAGAGATATGTTTATTGAAAAAGGATTGTTAAAATCAACGAAAATTGAGGAGAGTGTTTAATTAATGAAGAAAATAGTAGAATTGAGTTACCAAACACCTTTGGAATTTATTGCTACATACACAAGAGAAGAATTTTTTAGAGGAGAACATGATAGTGAAAGAAAATGGTTAGAAGAGGATGCAGGAATGCCTATATTAAATATTATTGCAAAAATTACAACTGGAAATTATGATCAACTTATTATGAAAACTTTTGATAAATTTGCTCCAAAAGTAGGCTTTTTGTATTGTGGAGAACACGATATATTTCATGAATATGATCAATGTCCATTCTGTCAACTAAATATAAGAGTTGATTAATAAAATAAATATTAGGAGGAATACATAAGTGGAAGAATTAAAGTTATACAAATTCAATGATGGTGATTATGAACATTGGATTTTAGCAAATAATCTTGTTCAAGCAATAGATTATTTTGTTCATGATTATTGTGGAGAAGATGAATCACAATTTGAATATGGATTTACTATTAATTTAGTAGATGATGAAACATTGGATATTGAATTTGAAGATGAAGGAGAAAAGACTTCTTGGAGAAAGATTATGAATGAATGTGAAGTTATACCTATCTGTATTGGAACAAATGTAGATTAGGAAGGAGGAGTTTTAAAGTGAATGTAAGATGTATTAAGGATGTTATATTAGAGACAGAAGATAAAGACGATATGGATAAAGGGATTAGATATTTTACTTTTAGAAAAATATATCCAGTAGATCAATATACTAAAGGCTATTTAACAATTGATGATACAGGCAAGGAACATTTTTTATCTGATAATCAAGATACCGAAGACAAAAATGATAAAGCATGGTTTAATGAATATTTTGAATTAGTTTAAATTCGAATTTAAAAATGCAAAGGAGAGAATACAAATGTATTATGATGAGGATGATAGAGAACCATATTATAATCCAAAAGATTTCCTAGAGGAATATGAAATAAGTCTAAGAGATATTATCACCAAAGCAGTAAATGACAAAATTAAAAATACAATTGAAACATTGCAACTAGCAGAAGATGAGAATAAAAGACTTGATAAAGAAATCGGTGAATTAAAAAGAGGTATTTTTAATACTGATAGATTACATAAAGAACAATTAGAAAAAGATTTAAAGGAAAAAGAATTAGAGGTTCAGAGAAAATTAAATTGCGGTTTTACTCCTCATGATAAAGTTTGGTATATTGAATCAAAAGCAAAGCAAAAGAAATGTGAACAATGTAATGGTAATTATAATGTAGAAGTTGAAGTATTAGGGAAAAAGACAAAGGCCAGTTGCCCACATTGTTCTTATGGAAATATCACAACTTACACATATTCTGTAAAACAAGATACTGTATCTTCTATTTATTATAATTATCATAGAGAAGATAGAAATAGAAACTATGGAATTGTTCTAAATGTAGATAAAATATATTTAGATAGATATGATGGACAAAAAGATTTAAAGAGTTTATATAAGACTCTAGAAGAGGCTCAGACAGAATGTGACATTAGGAATGCAAAAACAATAGCTTAAACATTCCATTTTAAACTAAAATAAAACAAAATTAAGAAAGAGGTTTTATAAATGAAAAAGAAATTAATCGTAGGAATTATTGGATTAATGGCAATATCCACAGTATTAACAGGATGTAATCAAACAGATGCTCAAAAAGTTATGGTAGAGCAAAATACCAACAAACAAACTCAGGCAGCTAATATGATGACACAAACCCCTACTCCAAATTTCAATCGTAGTTTAGAGAGAGAAAATATTATCAATAGATTGAAGTCTACAAATGACCCAAATCAATTAACATGGATTTATCCTATGAGTGCAGGAAGAGTAATTGGAAGATTCCCAGTAAGAGGTAAGATTACTTCAGGTGGTAAAAGATTAACGTCTACACAACAATGGATTCCTAGTCAAGTAGGAGAAGGATATGCGTTGGGTGAATCCCCAGATGAAATGGGTGCTTATGGTTCAAGTGGAGATTATGTATTTTGGTTTGATCCTGCTGGAAGAGGCCCATTCCAACATAGAGGGGACTATTTTGTAACTCCTGTACCTTATAAAATTGATTTAGGATATGGAACAATTACCTATGATGTTGATTCAAATGAAGAATCAAAAAGAAGTAATTATGAAGAACAAATTAAAAAGAATCAAATTAAAGGAGGAAATTAATATGAAAAGTTTAGTTAAAATTTGGTTATTGGTTTTAGGGATGATATTTGCCATTGGATTAGTCGGATTTATAGGTAAAGTTGTTTTATTTCCAGTTCATGTATTAGACAAAACTGCTGAAACTGGATATGGAATCGTAGATAAAACACTGAATGCAGATAATGTTTTATTTAATTATGAACAATTCCATGATCTTTACCAAGGGGCAAAACAACAGGCAGTAAATATTACTAATAGTAAAAATCAAATTAGTACTTTCAAAGAAACTTATGGTGAAGATGCTAGTAAATATACAAAAGATGTAAGAAACGATTTGTCTTTTCAACAACAAAATTTAGAAGGATATTTATTACAATACCAAAAGATTGTATCTGAATTTAATTCAAATAGTCAAAAGTTAAATAGAGAATTGTTCAAATCAAAGGAATTGCCTTATCAGTTGCCATTAGATTATAGAGAATTAGGAATTTAGTAAAATTAGATACCATATGTATTACAAAAAATAAAAAACACATGGTATCTATCACCACTTATTAATAAAATAAAATTATGAAAGAAGGTTATGTAATGAAAATGAATAAGAAAAATGTAAATTTATACGGAACCATTGGAATTGGATTAATGGCATCTGCTTCTATTTATAATTATCTAAATGCTAAATATAGTTGGTCATTAACACAAACAATAGTATTACTCGCTCTTGTTGGTTCAGTCTACGCATGGAACAAATACGCAAAAGTTAGTGTGATTAAGTGGAAAACAAAATGAAGTTAACATATAAACATCTCAATATTATTCATGACGGAATCGTAAAATTAGACTGTCAATCATGTAATCTGATTAAAGATTGCTATGCTCATGAAGATAGATATTGTCGTGAAATTACAGAATGGCTGAGGAAAGAAGGAGAGGGAATAATTATGAAAACAAAGATTAAAATTATTAAGAATGCTCCAATTGATGATTTAGCAAGCGATATTACTAAATTAATTGGTCAAGTATTTGAGGCCACTATAAATAATGAAGGTCATGCAGAAATACAATTGGATTGTGATTTTATAATATATAATGGTGAATATGAAATTGTAGAGGAGGAAAATAATTAAATGAATATTGAATTTAATATCTTCAAATTAAAAAAAAGATAGCAAAACATATCAGCAATGGTCAAAGAAAGATTACATGCAAAAGGAACTAAATTGTGACATTATCATTGTTGGAGAAGAAAAACTAGGTGATAAATTATATCTTAGAGGTTCTACTATTGGTGATAAAGGATTGACTTTAATTGGTGGATTGATGTTAGATGAATCTGGTTATTTAATTCCAGAAGAAGATTTAGAATATACATCTTGCTCATCGGAATTTAATATTCATAAAAAATATTTAAATGTGAGGATTATTGAAGATATTCAGAGAATTAATGAGAGATTATTTGGAGGAAATGATTAATGGAATGTCCGTATTGTGGAGCAGAATTAATACAAAGTGATACATATGGCAAAACTGTATACTCAGAACATTATTGGATTCATCCTAGAAGTTGGATTGAAAGAACGGGTGATATTTATTATTGCCCAAATCGTGAAGGTTTCGAAGAAATGGAAGAAGCATTAGAATACGTCAATAAGAATGATATTGATTATGATGGTGTAGATGATATTGTTTGTGAGAATAGTGTGTTTAATGGATTCTTCTATACTGATAAAAAATGACAATTTGCATGAAGGATATCCATGTTAAATAATTGTTCAGTTAATTTTATTAGAAAGGATGTGAAAATAATTATTCTAGCAGAAAAGATTATTGCATACATAAAATCAGAAGCAGATAAAGAAGTTTCAAGAAAAGCTAAAGCAAAGGAACAAGACATAAGGGGATACGTAATTGATACATTATTTAAAAAGCAAAAGAAGCGAAGAAAATATATAGGTAAATGATACGTTAAATTTAAGAAACAAATTAAAAGAGGGAGTAATAAAAATGAAAAATAAAAGAATACTAGCAACTGCATTATGTACAGTTTTATTATCAGTCACTCTTACTGGTTGTGGTCAAACTGAAGCAGAAAAAGTATCTTACAACCTATCATTAGAAGCAGATAATTTTAATGTTGTGCGTCAACTTACAGTAATTAATTGTATCGCTGGAGACGTATTATTTCAGATGACAGGAAGAATATCGATTAATGCTGATACGCAAGATAATCAACTTGAAGTAACAGTAGAAGACGAAAATGGTGGTTATCAAAAACATTTCGTTGGTTTATCTAATAATACAACCTATGTAGTTGAGCAATTAAGAAGTAAAAATGTTGATAAATATAAATATACATTGAATTATAATCCTAAGATGTGGATTCCAATTACTGTAGATACTGTTGATTAGTAATAAAAGGAGGAAAATAAATGTCAATGACTATAGGTATAATTTCAGGTATGGTAGCAATAGGTGCTTTAGGCATAGGATACTACTTATACAATTCCAAACATAAATCTAAATATCAATCTAATTCTAAACCAGAAATCAAAGTAAAAGAATTAAAGGAGCAAGAAATTAAATTTTCTCAGAAAACATACACACCACTAAATTATATTCCTAAAAATACGAAACCAACTTCTAAAACAACTTATAGTTCTAATTCTAATCAAAGTCGCAAAAGCAATAATTATGTTGAAGATGATGATAATTTATTAAGTTCTTCAATAGGTTTTGGAATTATTAGTTCTGCATCAAATTCAGATGATTACAGTCATAAACATTCACATCATAATTCGCATAGTTATCAAGACTCACATGATAGTAGTAGTGGTTCACATAGTTCATATGATTCTGGTGGAAGTAGTGATTCAGGTAGTTGTGATTGTGGAGGGTGCGATTAAATGGCAAAACTTTATAAAATTGAAATATACTTAATTGACCACAATGATAAATACTCTAGTTTAAATAATATTGTAGTAGACATTGAAAATGCAACTGATTTAGGTGTTAATTGTTTTAATGCAAAAGAAGTAGAAATTGAATGGGATGATGAATTAGATATTAACTCACTTGGTTGTAAAGTTATGTATTTTAGAAAATATTTTAAATAAAGGAGGAGAAATATGAATTCAAGAGCAAGTCCTGTATTATCTGTTTTAATGTAAAAATAAATTATAAAAGAAAGAGGTAATAAATAATGTTTAATAAATTAATCGAAATGGTAATGTCAAATCCTAAATTAGCTAAACCAATGGTAAGTGAATTAGTAGACCAATATAAACCATTGCTGTATGGAGTTGCGGAAGAACTATTTAATATGTACAAAGATTATGCAAATAATACAGAATATTTTATCACCTCTGCGCTTGCTAAAAAGAATCAATATGATGCTTATGTAAATGTAGGATTCAGTCCAGAGCAATCTATGAGTTTAGTATTAAATGATGCTAAGAAATTAGAAGATAGGTTAAATAAATTAGGTTCTGGAGTAAAGTCTAAGAAATAGTATTATTGTTAAAATGGGGAGAGTAACAAATATCTCCCCTTTACATCCAAATCAGCTTTAATTAGAGGTGATATTTAATTAAAATCGAGTTTGTAAATGGAAGTAAAATTAGATTTATAGATATAAAATCTGAAGTAATTAGAGGCAAAAGGAGTAACTTTATTTATACACCATGTGGATATCAAATGACATTAGATTGTAATTGTGAAAATTGTTTGAGAGGAGACTGTGAATATAGATGAAAGAGTCAGTAAAATTAGATGGTGGAAAATATGAAGTTATTTTAGATCAGGATGGTAGTTCATTTAATTTTCATGCTTTAAGATATGGTGAAGAATGGAGAAGTCTTGTTGGTGATAATTTAATTCTTGCTATGTTTAATAAAATTCAAGATTTAGAAGAGAGGTTGTTTGGCAAAGAGGTTATAACTACTGAAGAAAATACTCCTTGCAAACATTTAAACACTGACTCAACTCATCCTTATGGTTGGATTTCATGTACAGATTGTGGAAAATTATTGAGTTAACAAATAATAACCTATAGAAAAGGAGAATTAATAATGGATTTGAAGAAAGCTTTTGCAACAAAAGGTGGAGTGATTCATATTGCATATTTAAAATCTAATATGAGTTTATGTTTACAATATGTCGGTGAAGAAGTACAAGATATCCAAGATAAGAATATGACATGCAAAAGATGTATAAAAGCATATGCAAAAATTGAAGGGAATGATAATATATAAATTATAAAATAAATACTTGACATGTAAGTGATAAAATGTTATAATAAGTAAGTAGAGAAGTTGCATAGAATTGAGGAGGTGATTACATATAATTGATTTACAACAGACCAAAAAATGAATCAGAAACACATTTTTTACTCAAAGAAATATCAAAATATATTTTATTCGGATGGGGATATAATAAAATTGGCACTGAAGTTGGCGGTATGTGGGATAATGACATTTCAAAATTATTCCATAAAGAAGAAAAAAATAGTAAAAATATTATAGATTGCGTGGGATTAAAGAAAGTTTCAGAAGGCAGAGGCAAATACCATTATGACATGAATGGTATAGAGGCTAAAGCAAGTCTGAGTGATTATAAGAATGGGTTCTGCTGCGCTCCTGCATTTAGTTACATAATCTGTCCAGTAAATACTATTCCTTTAGACATTCTACCTGATACAATTGGCTGTATAGAGGTTGACCTTGATATTTTCGAATTAAAGAAATACTCACAGAAAATATCGGACATGAAAGGCGTTTCTTTGGTAATGAAAGCAAGAAAGAGAATTGATTCAAGATTTAAGTCAGAAGAAAAGTATAGAAAATGGTGTGCAGATAGTTTGGAGAGAATTGCTTATAGAAGTAGTAGTGAATTGTTATTTTGGAGGAACTTTATTGAGTTTATTAAATAAGAAAATAAATATAGGAAAGTAGGGATTATTAAATGAAAGTTGGAGATAAAGTATTAATTGTTGACAATCTAGAAGAACTCATGGAAAAATATGATATTGCTGATGAAATGCTAGAATATGCTGGAAAGGAAACTACTGTTATAGAGTTAGGAGATCATTATTGCTATTTAGATATTGACGAAGGACTTTGGTCGTGGGAATATATTTTGCTCAAGCCAATTGAAAATAAAATTGAAGAAGCGATTAAATTACTTCACGAAAATGGATATGTAGTAAAGAAAATGACTAAAGAAATGCAAGAAGACGCAGACAAATGTGAAGAACAAGGTTATAAAGGAGATTGCATGGGTTGTTCTTGTAGTGTTTGTTTGATGCAATAGAGTAGAGAGGTTTCAAAAGGAGGTGAAATATGAGTACATCACGCAAAATGATTGATGAATATAAGAACAATCCTAAATCAGCAATTGAGCAATTAGAGTTCTGAGAATATGGATGTGAAGGTGGCGTAATGGTTAATAATGTTGCATTTATTGCATTGAAGGAATTAATTATGGAAGGAGATGAAGGTTAATATGCTTACATATTTAGCTTGGTATACATTGATTATTACTGCATTATCTACTTTAATCGTTGTTTTTGGTAGTAAGAAATCTTCAAGTGATAGATTCTTAATTTCTGTATTCAACACACCAGTTATTATATTTGCTTATAATTATCTATTCAATAAATAAAACTAAGGAGGAAATAATATGAAAATAGGATTCATTGGTTTAATTATGATTATGTTAATTAATCTAACAATAGGGGCATGGTCTGTAATAGAGATATTGTCTTGGTTTGGAAAATCAATTCCAATGGTAGGAAATGTTGCAATCGGATTGTTCTTAGGTGAGTTTTCAATTCCATTAGCTATTGTTGGAAAGATATTAAAAGTTTGTGGAGTGTTCTAAGAAAGGAGATAAAATGCGTAAAATAATATTCTTACAAGACTTCAACTTATTTAAAAAAGATACTTGTCGAACTATTATGGAAGAAACCGAATTTCATTATAGGATACAGATTAATTTACATAGTGATGAATTATATTGGATTCACAAGAATGAGAATGGAATTGTTTATAGGGTTGTAGAGAGGAGTTAGATAATGTTAAGTATATTTGAATTAAGCGAAATCACCAATCATTTAAATTATTTAGTATTGGGTGTAAAAGACAATGGATTATCAAAAGAACAAAATTCAAAAATTATGAATTTAAGTGGTAGATGTTTGGATACAATTGATGAAATTGAAGGAGATGGATAAATTTAAGTTCCTCAAGAAATTTTGATTTTATAGGTTTATGCCTAAAATGACCAAAAACTTTAATTCTCATAAAAATGGTTAAAATAGTCTTGTAATCGTTGTGACAGTAGGGTTTGCGGTCATTAAATTAGTGTAAATAATTATACTATATATTGAATCCTACGAAAGTGAGATTTTATCCTATTATTGGATTGGAAGATGTGAATATTTTTATGAATTATGAAATAAATATTTGACATTGGGTTGTTAAAATGTTATATTTAGTAAGAGGTTTGGAAACAATAATTAGAAAGAAGGTGATAATTTATTAGTTGTTTCATAGATTTAACTGGTAAAGAATTTGGCAACTTTATTGTAATAGAGAGAACATCTAATGATAAAAACAATAAGGCTCAATGGATTTGCGAATGTCAATGTGAAAATAAAACAAAAGTTACTATTTTAGCTTCAGATTTAAAACGAGGCAAAAGAAAAAGTTGTGGTTGTCTAAGAGGAGGTAAGAAATATAATACATATGATTTAACTGGTGAATACGGAATAGGTTATACAACTAAAGGAGAAGAGTTTTATTTTGATTTAGAAGACTTTGAATCAATAAAAAGTCACTGTTGGTTATTTAATGATGCATACGTAGTTACTAATTTTGATTATAGTATACTAAGAATACATAAATTAATTTTAAGTATGAATACAGAAGTAGATCATATTAATGGACTTAAATATGATAACCGAAAGAAAAATTTAAGAATATGTACTCGTAATCAGAATGAAATGAATAAAGGACTGAGATCCAATAATACTTCGGGGTGTACTGGTGTAGTATGGAATAAAAGAGATAATAAATGGGAAGCAAGAATAGGCGTAAATAATAAAAAAATTATTCTAGGATTATTTACTAATTACGATGAAGCCGTAAAAACTAGGCAAGATGCAGAAATAAAATATTTCAAAGAATTTAGATATAAAAAAAGATAGGAGTGAAGAAAAATAAAAGACAGATTAGATATATTCAAAACAGAACTCTCATACATATTAAATCCTAAAATTAAAGAGTTTACAGAAAAAACATTGAATACTTTACCAGAATACTTTTTCTTAATTCCTGCATCATCTTCAGGAAAATATCATCCAAATTACGCTTTGGGAGAAGGAGGTTTAGTTAGACATACCCAATCAGCAGTAAGAATCGCAGTAGAAATGTTTAGATTAGATATTTTTAAATACACAGAAGATGATAAAGATATAATTATTTCATCTTTAATATTACACGATAGTTATAAATCAGGTATAGAAAATAGTTCTCATACAGTCACAGAACATCCTTTAATTGCTGCAAAAATGATTAGGTCTAATACAGAAATAAATAGTTGCATAGAAGAAAATGCACTAAATATGATTATTGATAATATTGAGAGTCATATGGGACAATTTGTATTTGATTACAAAACTAAAAAAGAAGTATTACCAAGACCAAAAAGTAAAATACAACATTTTGTACATTGGTGTGATTATTTGGCTAGTAGAAAATGTTTAGAGTTTAATTTTGATGTAAAAGTTGTAAGATAGTAAAGGAGGTTATGCCTATTAAAACAAAAGCGTGGGGCCAAGTACCTATCTGTCGCTCCAATAGCCCTCCTTCTTTCAATATATTTTAAAAACTACTTGTATAATAAATAATAAAATAAAAACATTGAAAGAAGGAATATAATATAATGGCAAAAGTTAAAGAGGAACAATTAGGTCTTAAAAAAGGCAAAGCACAATTTTTACTCATCGGAGAAGCAAAAGTAAACGATTATACTTTCACAATGGATAAAGATACTACAAAATCTGATTGGGTCTGGAATCAAATGAATCTTGGTGTAGATTGTGGAAATGGAAATGTAATATATTCAGATATGATGGGTGGTTACGGATCAGAAAGAGATAATGTAGTATATGTCCATGGTATAAAAGAAGTGGATGGTAAAAAACAAGAAGACTTTGATAATAAATTCACCATTGATTGGGATGATAGGTTTGACGAAACAATTCTAGAATCTGTTGCAGACTCATGTTTCATTAAAGTAGGATTAGAAAAAGATGTAAAAGAAAAAACATTCAAAAATAAATTCTTATCTGCCTATGATGCAATCCAATACATACAACAACATCTTGAAAACGGAATGATTGTTAATGTTAAAGGAAAATTAAAATATCAAGCTTATAATGATAGCGTTACTATTAAAAAAGAAGTTAATTCTGTGTTCTTATCTAAAGCCAAACCAGAAGAGTATAAAGCAGTATTTACACAAACAATACTTTGTGACGCAAATGCAGTAGGTAAAGTAGATAAGGAAAAAGCGTCATTCCCAATTACAGGATATGTAGTTGATTATGTTGGTAAATATGATGGTAAAGAAATCAAGAAAACAGTAGCATTTACAAAGACATTTGAGTTAGAAGTTGATAAGGTGAAACCAGAAAATACTAAAAAACTCATTACTAAATGTTTTGCTCCTGCTAAAAAAGGAACACTCGTAGAAGTCACTGTAGAAGGAGAAATGCTTGAAGGGGCAAGTGTAGTAAGTATTACACTAGATGATCTTCCTGAAGATATTAGAGAACTTATTGAACTTAATGTTATCACAGAGGAAGAAGCTCTTAGTAAATGTGCAATTGGTGGAAATAAAGAAAAAAGAATGCTTATAAAAAGACCTTTAATTACATTTGAAGGCGAAGGAGAAACAAAAGTTCCAATTTTGGCAATCAATAAAGATAAATATAAAGAAAGCGATTTAGTTTTCCTTTCTCAATTTATTGAAGTTGAAGAAGAGAAGGAGGAAGAAACAGAAGATTTAGAAGAAAGTGTTGCGAAATTTGAAAAAACACTAGATAAAAAAGAAGATGACGATACTGAGGAGGACGAAGAAGAAGCAGTTGATGATGAACCATGGATGAAATTGTTAGATGTATAATTAATAGTTATATATTAATATTTTCACAGGATAAATCAGGAGGTTAAATTCCTCCTGATAAACACAATAATCATTTAAATAATAAAATAAATAATAAAGGGGATTAAATAAATGGGTTTTCAGAAAAAAGAAGAAATTTTAGCATATGTTGGTGGTAAAGTATTAGCATTTGGGGCGACCGGATCAGGAAAATCAACGTTTGCAGGTACATTTCCTAATATTAATTTAGTAGATAGTGAAGATGGTAATACATATTATCTTGAAAGCAATCCTAATATCATTGGAGTCATGCGTACCACATCTGCCTCTGAAGTTCAAGAAACACTAGATGAAT
>Ga0209318_1000753_pt1 | contig 27174 bp, 48 predicted proteins | sample RifGroE1_FD_183999 | JGI IMG/M metagenome (GOLD analysis project Ga0209318, IMG submission 183999) | Groundwater microbial communities from Rifle, Colorado, USA - Groundwater E1 (SPAdes) (version 2) | ecosystem: Environmental > Aquatic > Deep subsurface > Groundwater | place: Rifle, Colorado... | reverse complement strand
ATTGCCGGGGTGTAAACGCTTGCTCCCGAACTGGAAAGATCGGGATAACCTGCTACTCGATTGACAGACATTGTGACTCTCCTTAAACCAGTCTGCCCTCTGCCTTAGCTTGCAGAAATTCCCGCTTTTTCGCCTCGTACTCCTGTTCTTTCCCGCGATACAGACCTCGGGAAAAGTCGTTGTACAAAGCCTCAAGGTCGGTCATTTTCATGACGTTCCCCTTGTTGTTCTCGATGATCGTCTGAGCGCCACCGCCTGCCTTTGCAGGCGCGGCCAGATGAGCGGGTATTTCTCGCTTCGGAGGGGGTTCCGGTAGTTTGATGGTTGATTTGAAGCGGTTGATGATGTTCGCCATGCTGTGAATGTCGCCTTCGTAGGCTGCTTCCTGAAACGCCTTTAAAGCAAACGTCTCGTTCAACCAACCGACAAAAGCAGGGTCTACATTGATTCCTCGTTTGACATCGATCCAATCGGGGCAGATTTCGTGGAGTTCCCGGTGGAATCTTTGTTCGGCAGTCTCAGCCTCGTTCGAGTTCATCCTTTCCTCGACAGGCTTAACCGTATTTTGCGCGGCCAGGATCGACATTTCGGCTTGACGTTCGGCGTAGGTCTGACCAAACTCCGCGAGGTAATACTGATAGGTATCCGATTTACGGATCTCATCAGTGACGTGCGGGGAGCGGTACAGCGGTTTGCCTTCGTCGTCAGTCTCAGGGACCGATGCCGTTTGCAGTTCGATGATCTGGCGCTGAAGGTTGGTGATCTCGTTGGTCAATGTCGCAATCTTCTCGTCCTTTTCCCGATTCCACGAATGGAGTCGGGGGACTTCAGAGTTGTACTTAGCCAGCAGCGTTTCGTACTTCTGGTCGGGAGGAACCTCGACAACGGGAGTCTCGACTTCAGGGGCCACTTCGGGAGTCCCTTCGGTTTCGACTTCTGGTGTCGTGTCAGTCTCGCCGGCTAACGCTTGAAGACGCTCCTGTTCCAACTTGATCAACCTTTCCTTTTCTTTTCTGGCTTTCGTTGCTCCGTCTTCCATTTACTGCCTCCAAGGGGCGCTTTTAAGCGAATCCCAATGTTAAATGCCGGGGCCGGAGGGCCGGAGTCCCGGTCAGAATGTCTTGCTCATGTTCACTGTCTTACTGGTTGCTTCCTTCGCCTTGAGACTCTGAAAGTTGTTCAAGGCGTTGTCGATTTCTTCAATGATCTCTTTCAGGATTCTCCGTTTTCCGATTGCGACGTTCGCCACTCTGTCTGAAGCGGCATTGTCGATTTCTTCGCTGGCATCTTCCTTCAGTTTCAGAAGGTGCTCGTAGAAGCGCGAATCCTTGAGTTCGTTTAACTCGCCTAGAAGTCTCGTGTCGGTTATCAATATGATTCCTCGTACCAGAACAGCTTGAGATGGACGTTGACCGTTCCGGCACCGTTATTAACGACTTTGATAAAATACTTGGTTGCCGGCACAAGGACAAATTCGGTGTCAGTCATTGACCCCGCTCCTGTTTTACTGATGCCAACTCCCGTACCACCACCTAAAAAGTCTGAGTCTATTTTCAAAGTCGGGCTTGGCGTCGTCGGGGTGTGGAAAAAGGTATCCACCATCGCACTAGCAACCGCATTGTACCGATGCCGATTGACCGGAGTCAGTCCCGTCCCATTCGCTGCGACCGTCCCGCCTTCATACATCTCGACATCGACATTCGGGCCGTCACTGGTCAACAGCGACGGTTTGAAATGCACCAAGCCACTAGTAATCGCCGGAGTCACGAAGTAGATAAACGCCGTCCCTGCCGAGGCGATATTGGCGAACTTGTGCGCTACCGTGAACGCTATCTTCTGATGAATGCCGTGATGGTCCTGCGTAATAACCACCAGGTCATTCGTTAAGGCATCGACCTTGACTACTTCCGGAATGCCGTATTCGTTATCGCCGGTCATTGTCATGCCGCTATCCCCTGCATATCAGCCCCACCCGCAGGATTCCCCGCAGGGTCGAGGGTTTGAGGCGCGGGGCCGGGAGACGGCCCATTCATGCCTGTCGGAGTACCACCCATCGGAGAGGAACCTTTCTGCTGCAACTGAATGAGTTGAGCTTTCTGCTGCTCCTCGATCTTCGCCATGATCTCCTTGAGTCCATTTTCATCAGGGATGATGTCGTCAACCGGAATATCGAGTCCTTGCAGCGCCACCTTGAGCAATTTTGCTCTGCCGGGTATACCCATGATTTGCGAGTCTATCGGGTTGTTGGTAGCGGCAAGGATCTCGTTCGTGCGAACGGTCTTCTGTTCCTTCGCCATGAACCCTGCGGAACCCCTTGCTACGACTTTCGCATCTCCCTTGAGACTTTCATCAGCGTCGTAGAGCATGTTGAAGTCGTAGGTCCGAGAGACACAGCCGGCAAAGACGCGATCAATGTGTGCGATTGCTTCCTTGATGTTTCTGGAAGCGGAAGTCATGAGCATAGAAAGACCGGAAGACGTGGACCCGGCACCGCCGATACTGGTATTGCCGTAAGCCCATCGTGGAATGCCGGTCTGATCTTCCGCAATGGTTGACCAGACTTCCAAGACAGCCTGAAGCTGTTGCACGACTATCGGGATGTTGTAGACTCGAACGGCGGGAGCTTCGAGCATTTGCGCGTTGGTGGACTGAAAGATTTTCCAGGGGTGTAACTTCTCGTTCTCACCGCATCTATCGGTGTTGACTTCGATGATCGGTCCTGAAGCCAGCATCGCGTTGTTGGCAATCGCCCTGCCCGCGACATTTGCCTGATGCTGTGCGTCTGCCATTAACTCAGGAACGCCCTTGCCCCAGAAGGAACCAGGAACTCTATGATAGGAATCTACCGAGTACGGCTTTCTCCCTAATTTGTCCGGATTAAGAATTGCCCTGATGACATACGACCCGACCATGATTGCGTTGATTTCGTACTCTTCTTCAGGGTCGAGGTCTTTCATGCCCCAATCAATTAACATCGAACCAGGGACCGAACCCCAAAACTCTAAACCGTCCATCTTGTCCGACTTGTAGAGGGAGTCGGTGGAACCAAAGTCGAACATCGCTCTCTGAGAGTCGATTGAAAGCTGTTCTCTCTTCCCTCCAACGCCGTACTCACGAATGACGGTCCTGATGTTCTCTTCGGAGTAGCCAGGGACGCCGATCATCTCCCACAAGCCTTTACGAGTCAGGGGGATTCTTTCGATCAAATAACCGTCATCGGGATTTCGTGAGTCAGGAGCGGGATACAAGTCAAATGGGGAAACTCGTTCGTAGGTCGGCTTGAGGCTTTTCGTCGCAGAGACATTCCAGCCATCCGGTCCCTGCACCCATTCCTGAGTCTTGACCTGTCTTACGACCGGACCCTTGATGATGCCGGCCTTGAGTCTTACAAAGTCGGAGACAAAGGCCCACTGTGCATCGTGAAAGCCCCCTTCGGTCATCTGGTCATCGATCTTCTGCGACATTCTAGCGCAACGTCTAACGGCTTCTTCCTGCACTTCCCGTAAAGCCTTGTCGCGTTTCGTCGTCGCGTACTCTCTGATTTCGTCCTTGATGTCGGAGAGATTGAACATCTCTCCGGCCTGCATAATTTGAGCTAAGACTTCCTGGTAGACCATCTCAGTCTCATTCATGATTTCGGCTTCAAGGTCTGGTTGAAGTTGCGCTACCGGAGTCGGTTGAATCGTCCACGGCTTGTCGTCTATCGGTCGGAGGATGTCGTTGATCCACGTTTCCGCTGCCCTACAGAGTTTCGCAGTCAGAAGGACATAGACTTCCGACCCGCCCATTTCCCTGATTGCCGCCAGAACGTCAGCTTCGTAGATGCCGTTATCCATTCTGAGGTTTCTAAGCATCTGCTGTTCAATCGGCTGTTTCGCCATTTTCGCAGCGTCCCAACATTTGTCGATGTATCCGGAAAGGGGAGAGATGATAGGGTTGTCTTGCGGGGCAGGGGTCTTGGAGGCTTGTTCGGCAAAGACGGCACTTGGAGGTCTGAATTTATGAAATCCGATGCTTGACACGCCGTCGATTGCTTGCATGTTTGCTCCAAAAAAGAAAGGGCCGGATAGCGTCAAGTTTCCTTGATTACCATCCGGCCCTCTCGTTCAATCATCCTCCACCATCGAGGAGGCGACTTTAAGATTCCGAAAATTATTTGTCAGGAGTTCTTTCCACTCCCAAAGTCACCGGTTTCCTATGCCTTTCGGTCACAGGCTCAACCCCGAAGGGTCACGCGGCCCGTCAGTGCTGCCGCCATGGGGCCCAACCGGAACCCTCGCACATAAAGGGCTTGCGCCCTCACCTTATAGTCTTGGAAACCGATACCTTCGCATCCTGAATACCCCCTTGTGACACGTTGACAAGAATCATAACCTCGCCTGTATGCGTAACAGGCATCTCACCTTCTCTTTTCAAGTCCTTTAGCAAATTAATTAACCACAAGGGCTTGTTCATGAAAAGCACAGAAACATACAATTAAGCGTTTGTCAACTTTTATTTTCATTCCTGATGCTGTCGAGAATTAGCTTGTCCATGTTATCCGCCATATATTGTGCTGCCTTAGCATAGCCACTATCGAATCCCGACACGTACCCATCCGTATCAACCTTGACTGTATGTTTGACAGGTGCAGGGATAGCACTAACTTTGACCTCATCCCCGATCTCAATCGTAATCTTATCCGCCTCAGCTACGTCAATCCCCTCCATGCGCATCATCACGGACAACGCAGAGAGTAATTCCCTGCCTGACTCGATCTGCATCTTCTGGAAAGTTTCGAGAGAGATGGTGATGGAGGTCGGTTTCGGGGGAGAGGCGGCTACGTTTCCAGATGTCATAGGCGGCACAAGATATTGCCTTTGGTACTCTTCCCATTGCCGTCGTGCATGTTCAGCAAGCGCCCTTTGCCTCTCACTCTCTTCAGCCGAAATCATGACACTTTTAGGTTCAACACCAATACCTAGCAATTTATCACGCAATTCCGTCCATCTGCTCATACCGTCTCCCCCATGAGTCTCGCATAGACTATCGCTGCGGTTATATCTTCGTCGGTTGCGCCAATCTGCTTTAACGCGGCACGTTGCCAGTCGCCTGACCAGGTAGGGATGTCGCCAACCTTTACCATCACGTCTTCTTCTACCTCGGTCACAAAATACCTCGCATGACCAAACCTATTAGAGTTTTGAGGAATCACGTACACTACTCCTTTGAACTCAAGCACCGGCTCTATCTTCGGATGCCATTTCAAGGGATTGCGCGTCAAAACGGCAAATCCCATTCTGGCTTGACCCGCACCACGTTTCCACTGAAGTCGATGTCGATTCTTAGCCCGTCATGATGCTCTAAGTCCACCCCATGCAACCTCATCTGCATCTTCAGCGTCGTGATTAACGCTTCCGGTGTCTCGCAGGGGAGTTTCATGAAGTCGTAGAGAGGGATGTGCAGCGTGTTTTGGGACGTGGGCCACTGCTTCACAGAATACTACCCCACTGGTCCCCTCGAAGAATGGCGCAAACCTGAGTCTCAGAGATACCATATTGTTTGCCTATTGTACCGGAGGTAACAGACCTACCGATAGACCTTATCTCTTTGACTTGATCCAGAGTCAGTTTTGCTCTGCCACCCCTTCCTTTCTTAACCATATCCTGCATGTTATCAGTATGGTCGCCAAGAAAAAGATGTTTAGGATTAACGCAACCGGGGTTATCGCACTTGTGAAGGACGTGTAAGCCTTCCGGAATTGGACCGTAAGTGAGTTCCCATGCGACACGGTTTGCTTTTTTATTTTTACCATTGATCCTTATCGCCCCATAGCGACTTTTGCTACCCGTCCACTCCCAACAATATTCAGTTTTGAGAACCTTCTCCCAAAACCTTTCAACCAATGGTCGACTTGGAGAATGCCCGTGAATGTATTTAACAGGCTCTCCTTTGATTTGGCCCTTTGCAAACCGGCTACAGCCAGCAACACTAGTCTTAACTCCACAACCGCAATGACAATAACCATAAGGGATGTCAGACATTGCCACGCTCCCTTTTCTCGAAATAGAGATCCAGGGCGCGTCTGATAATTTCTGACATGGTTTGTCCGGTAGATGCTTTTTCTTGTTTTAGTTTTTCAGTGTAGTTTTTTGGCAGGCTAATTGTTTGGTTCATGCGCTTGCTCCTTTGTGGGCAGATGTAATTCACAAGCGCACTATACGTAACGACTAATCAAAAGTCAAGCTAATTTCACACACCGCCCCACCCCCCCCTGTTACCACCTGAACTTCTACCTTCTTTAATATGAGATGGTTTCGGACGTTGAGGGATTGGGACCTTGAGGCGTAAATACTTGCCAATGGCTATGGAAATAACTCTATCATCGTGCCAACCTTGTTCAGCTTCTTCTTTCGAACCACATTTTTTGAAGCCAAGCATTTCGCTGAATGTTTCGGCGCAATTTATACCATGAGTCCCTTCGATACACTCAAGTTTGAGAGTGTCAAGGATCTCGGTTCTTGTCTTGGAACTCGTTACCCATCCCCACCGTTTACGTGGTTTACCTGGCGGTTCAGGGACCATCTCCATGTGGATTCTGGGGTATCCGGAGTCAACTATTTCGGTGACAGTCGTAAGGCCGTGGTTGTTACGCTCAGGGGCTAAATACGCCACGTTATATCTTCTACCAAGAGACACCAGTATTTGACCATATATCTTGGGAGGCCATTTGCCATGGAGATGCGCCACTTGTTCGCCTGTTCGATGGTCTATAACATCAGCCGAATCAAAATCCCCGCTTTCAAGGCCTTCGGCCACGTCAGCACTGATGATATACGATGCTCCGACTTTAGGTTCTTGCCACACACGGAGTTCTCCGTCTTCTTTTGCGTACCATACGCCCGTTGACGGCATACACGAATAACGTACTTTGGGCGGTTTTGCTGCATCTCTAAAAGCCGCAATCTTTTTGTTGTCAAAAACTGGAACTCCAGTTGAAAGAAACGCCTCTTCTGGTGTAGAAGGGTGCATTTCGTTAAATTTCTCAATAATGCCATCGGCATCATTATCAATCGTGTATCTGCGCCAATACATCTGTTCATCATCTAAATTGAACTGAGTTTTTATTTCGATCTCTTCTTCTGTTAAAACAAAATCAGAAGGTACAAGCATCCTATTCAGTTCAAAAATAAACCAGGGAAAAAAGATTGCCGTGTAGTTATTTGACTTGTTGGCGGATTCGTTGACTTCCTCTTCAACTATTGGTTCACCGTTATCGTCCAGCCTTTTCACAAAATATCTGTAACGGCACCCCCAAAATCTTCGGTATACTTCCCCCCCAACGCCGTCTGCTGTGCCTTCAATCACTACTTCTGTACCTGGTTCGGGAGGTACGCATGGCAGTACAGCCTTAATCAGACCTTCTGCATTCTCTCGGGGCAGCTTAAAGGCATCAGATATATGAAGTCGATGCACTGCTTGCCCCGAACCAACGTCATCTTTACCGCCAGTCGCAACACGAAAAGCAGAATCAAGTCCGGTCCCTTGCGCATTATTGAACTCTAAAAGACGGGCATTGTTGGCGAGGACATCTGGCCTTTCTTTTGCCGGGATATTGTTGTGAAAGCGTTTGACCATCTTGAAAATGAACTCACTAGCAGCAGGTTCGTGTGTAATTTGCATGCAATATGTGCTTGGATTACTCGTAACATGCTGGTAATTTTTCCCAGAAAAAAGCGTTGATATGCCCTGCCGCCTGCCTTTCAAAATAACCACTCTGACTAAACGGCCTTTGGCTATGATTTTTCTTTCAATCTTTTCATAAAGTCGTTGTGGACCGTTAAGTATGAAACGCTCAAAGCCGCCCCCCTCCCTCGGCTGCACCTTGAGCTTTGTCCTGGCGTATTCCTCGAAATCCACCGACATCTTGAGATCGGCAATGAGTTCCGCTATCTGATCGGCACTGAGGTCTTCAAATTGTTGGAGGGCGTTAGTCATATTACAACCTAAAAAGATTTCTGATGTTCATTATGCCAAACACCACATTGATGATTATATTGAACACACCAGCCCCAACAATAAAATCAGTTGGCGCTCTTTTTATCAAAACAACTTGCAACGCAATCAAACCCGCCTGTAATAATATCAGGCCAACTAAAAACAAGTAGTTCATTCTCCACCCCCCTGTTGTTTCATCTCAAGCATCTTCTGAAGATCCGCCAACATGCTCGGATTCGCCTTGACCTCTGCTATTAGTTGCACCTTCTGCTCGTACTTGAACTCTTCGATGACAACCTTCTTCTCCGGCATCGCCTGTTGCGCCTCCGCAGCAAACTTCGCCGCATCCATTCTCGCTCGATGGTCGGGATACATCTTGATGACTTCCTTCGTCACCAGTTTGCCGTCTTCAATCGTCGTCTCCCGCCCCCTGAACGCCTGTTCAGCATTCATCGCGTCGGCAACGACTTCGGCAATCTTATTGACTCCGGCGTTTTTCAAGGCAAGGAGTTCCTGAAGGCGCTGGTTATTGTTGATCTTCTCCTTCACCTTTTCGAGAGTCGTTGTCACCTTATTCGCTATCGTTCCATCCGTGCCTATAAGCCCCGCAGCCCTTGCCTTTTCAAGTCGAGTCGCATCAGGATTCATCAGATGCGCTTTCACAATGTTGATCTCTTGCCCCGTAAAGCCCTGTTCTTCCTTGAGTCGTTGACGCTTGGCAAGGGATTTCTTGCTGAGTTTCTTCCGCTTGATGGTCGGAGTCTCGATGGTCGATGGAAAAATCTCGATGATTTCGTCAGACATTGTTGAACTCCAGGATAGCTTCTTCAGGATTGTCAAAGACCTCGTTAAGCTCAGGATTCACCGCGCAGAAATCGTTTTCGCAGCCGACCCCATAGACTAGCTGCTTGTCACTCGGATGCACCCTCAGAGCCGGCAATCCTTTGCACCAGGGGCATTCCTTAATCGTTTTCTGCAACTCTCCCAAAGACTCCATCCACTGTTTGAACTCGTTGACCGTTCCATCAGGCTTGTGGACTTTGTAGAGACGGTAGAAATTCACCCATGAAGAATCGTGCTCAATCTCTCCGGCTTGAGATGCCATTACCCCTCCAAAGTCAAAGTGTCTATTCCAAGACCGCAACTTACATCAAAACGACATGCGATTTCCACCGCTTCTGCGGCGTTCTTACCAGCCGCCATTGCACCAATCGCATAGTCAGCGCCACTCCCCGCACCCCAACACGGCATATCAATCAGTATTGAGACCAGCATGTTTTCATACTTCCAAAGTTTGTTATTCCTAACAACAAGAGCACAAAAGCCTTCTTTGAACTCAGGCTTAGGGTCTGGACATCCCGCCTTCCACCATGCTACAAAGCTGAGTCCTTCTTGTGCCTCCCCGGTACAACCAATAAGGGCATCTTCGACACGGAATATTTTGGTGCATGGAACCGGAGTTCCCCCAAACGTAATTTGTTTGTCAGCTGCCAGTGTCTTGCCATCCCATGCTAAAACCGTCATATCGTTCCCTCTCTCCCGAAATCCGGCAATCCATCCCCTTCTACGGCGCACCACAGATGCAAACAGAATGGATGAATATTGATATGCTTCGACTCAGCAGGAAAGATTTGCAACGCTTGCCGATCCTTGCCGATGAAAAGCGCCTTCACGTCTTGCATGTCCTCATAGGAAGGCAACCGCTTTTGCCGCGACATAGACACATGCAGCCACGTTTTGCCGTCACCCTGGATATTGTCGGCAGTGAAGATGACCTTCAGGCCATCTTTTCTCAGATACCACGACTGACCAAAGAAAGGACTCTCATGACCGACCGACAACTTTTCCCACCCCAAGGGCATAACAGAAGGAGAGTATTTTTGTGTCAACGCAAGTTGCTCGTAAAATTGCTTTGCATTCAATGCAGTTCCTCCTTCGGTATCAACAGCGCCCTCAGTTCTTCCCCAAACAGCCCTGTAACGAATTTCGACGTGTCCTGATACGCTTTCGCCGCCCCATGTCTCTCATGGTTCTCGTCCATCTGGCTTCTCGTAAGCGCCGGATGCTTCTGCAACGAGAGATTCGACTTCATCAGTCTGTCCAAGGTCTGAAGGAGGAAGACGAGTCGCTGTTCCATCGGCAGGGCTTTTAGTGCTTCAAAGCCGGATAGGGTTTCGGTTACTTCCTCGCTCATGGAGACACCCTTTCATACGTATTCTCAAAAATGTCAGGCTTGCACGGATAATAAAGTCCTTCCTTCGGTTCAGGGATAATCCAATCGCCAGGGGCCAAATATGCCCGTTGGTTGTGAATCGTGATGACGTAAGGACGGTCAGCATCCGGGCCTTCAAGATCGCACCATACCCCTGGATGAAGTGTCTCTGGAAACCACTGCACCGCTTCAATCACTACCGGTTTTTTTCTGAACGTTGCCATAACGATACTCTCCCCCTCATTTTTTGGAATTGTCAAGAATTTTCTTCATGTGTTGAAACAGTGCTAAATTGATTTCGGTATTGGAAACAGTAGACACAAACGTTCGCTCAGACAGACGGGCCACAGCAAGTTCAAGTTTGATCGCTACAAGGTCTAGTTGGTTTTTACGCTTGTCAAAAGCCTCTTGTGTGTCCTTGAGCCACTGTTCGTCAAAAGAATTGAGTCCGTGGTTCTCCTGCTTTAAAAGAAGAATCTGATGCAATTCAGCAAGCCGCAGTTCCGCTTCGACCACTTTCGGATCAATCGAAAGAAAATCCCGACGCACGTTTAATGCGTTCAATAACCTGTTCAATGTCCGTATAGGACCAGAAACTACGTCCTTTATTATGGCGTTCTGCATGACACCTCCAACAAACCGGCAAACACCTGTAATCGTGAGTTTTTCCAGACATTGTGCTATGCCCGACAGGATTTTCATGATGCGCTACTCCGCAAGGCTGAATGTGACAAACTAGGCATGGCAAGGAGCGAATCCAGGCTTTATACGCCTCAGAGCGCCAGCGCTTGATTTTCCAGTTCGGCATCAGTACGAACGCGAGTAGACAATGTCGCTCACTTCACCACCTCCCGAGCGATTGTGCAGGCGGGGCAGGTACATATTACGTCTTGGCTGATAAACCCGTATTGTTTCCTGACAATGGGTTTATGATATGGATCAAGTACCGCCTCCCCCAACTTCCTCGCCCTCTCCGTCATCTCGGCAAGGGCTTCCTCTACTTTCGTCAATTTGGCGCGGAGGGTGGCGACTTGCTCAGTTTCGCCGCCAACAAATGAAAGCAGATGTTCCGCACACCTCACCACTTCATCTTTAAAATCGGCTATATCCTCCCGTCCAGAAAGCCAATCGTGGCCAATTGACAGCGCCCGTTCCCCATTAAGAGAAACCTCTACAGCCCACGTCTCAACCTTTTCACTCATCCCTTCCCCCCTTCGCGCCGGATGGCGGCAGCAATATAATCGCAAGCGGTATCAAATCCCCCAACTCTGCCAGTATCGTACTTATCAAAAGGAACAGGGTACTCTTCCGCTATCCTAGCGCACCGCTCCCTCTCCTCCCGCTCGGCGGCGTCAAGGGCGGCGAGAAGTAGACTGATAATCTCACGTGGTTCGGTAAAATACCCCCTTGGATTGTAGTCAGATGCCAGAAATTTCCTCGCCCTCTCCCGCAGGTCGCTATTTTCGCTCATGGTGCCTCCTTTATCCTTTTATCGCTTCTATCACCATTGCCAAACACAGCAACCCAATCCACCCCAAAGGGCAGATAAGCACCGCCACTATGCCAAAAACAATCGCTTCCACAATGTCTTTCACTTCCCCTCCCTCATCCTCGTTATGGCCGCGCAGATGGCGGCGGGTTAATAACTCCAATGCTCCAAACTACCGCCTTCCAGTAAGTTTTCTAACCAAAAGCAATCGTCGGAGCATTCGCTGTTATTGCACCGCCAAATGTTGCCGGTATGTTGCCCGCTAACTGCGCGTTTGGTGTTGGTGTTGCTGAATGTGGTATCAGTCATTTCCATTTCCATATTACATTCTGGACATTCCATACTCTCTCCCTCTCCGTGGTATAACTCCCGCTGCACCGGGCGAGCCGGTGAACTTGGTGTTATTTTGCTTTCCAATGTGGGCACTCAGGCGCACTCGAACCAGGAAGTTTTATCAAATGTCGCGCAACCACTACAGGTGCGTTCGATAGGTCAAACGGGACGCTGCATCTGTGTCTCAAGACGGCCCCCTCTACTGTCGTGATTGCCGCTTCAATATGGCAACAATCAGCACATTTCCTCTGGTCTTTTTCCATCAAATTACCCTCCGATCACCGCGCAAAATAACCAACCGCTCGACCCGACCCTTGCGGGTCATCTAAAAACGTTATCCCTTACCGTTTTCCTGCTTCGTTGAAATTTGAATAATCTTCGGCGTCAACTTCTGAATTTGCTCGCCAAGGAAGGTGCAGACCAGAAAAATACCGACGATGTGCCAGTACGGGACAGACATGAACTGAGCCGGGACGTATGCCACTAGATACTTCGGAGCAATGCAGTTCCATGCGTAGTACATCGGCCATGCCGTTACGATTGCAAATGCTACATTGAAAGCCACTTTTCCCAATCATCAGCCCACTCAGCGGCAATCTTGCCAGCACCGACCATCTCGCGGCCACGGTCAGCTACGTTCGGTGCAAAACCGCCGTAATAGTCCATCGCCACGCCACACGAAATCATGCGCTTACTCAGGTAGCGCAATTCCTTGATAATGTCTGCCTTGCTTTTCATGTCAGCTCCTTTACAATCTCCACAGCCCTCGCCTCATCGCACTTCTCACCTTCCATGATGATAGCAACGCGCTCTAGGAACTCGCAGTTCTCGTCGGTGACAGGGGAGTCGAAGATGCTCATTTTGCCTCCAAAAGAGATGGATTTTCGTAGATATTTCTGATGACTTCGCAGCCTTTCCAATGTTTTAACAACATACGCCACGGCACGTGATGGCCTGTTCTGGCTCTCCATCCGTCTGCATACCAAGTGACAACGCCTGGGGTGGCGTTAGTTTCGGGGAAATTGCAAACATCGCCTTCGTAAATCTCTTTTCCATTCCTGTCTTCAAGGCCGGTAGACTGCATAACCTCGCACTCCGTCCAATCGCCATGCTCATTATAGTAGGCGACGTACAGCTTGCCATAGGAAAGCCCGGTAAAGTAGCGTTGAGTGTCGCAGACATGACAACCGTCCTCGATGTATGGCTGAGTATCGTTCTCAATCTCGTCGCCATAGACCATCTTCCCCCTCTCTGCATCCCAGGCTCTAACGCGGATCTCTCTCACAGCGCCCTCCTTTTATAATCAGGCATAATAACCCCGCGCCGTCCATTGAAACGCGGCTGACAAATCTTCTTGAGACACACAGGGCAATAGACACCCTTCTTGCTCTCGACCTCGCTGCCACATTTGATGCAGAGTTTCATCGTATCACCCTACTCACCGTCTTCGCACACCACGAAGCACCCGCAGACGTAAGAACTCCCTTAGAATTAAGAATCGACGCAGCAGCAGTCAATGAACCCCCAACCTCCAAAGCCCCCTTGACCACCAGAAACACCGAGTCCCGAAACGCTTGCGCCTTCTCCCTCTTCAAGACCGCCGCAGCTTTCCGCGCATTCGCCATATCAGCGCCTCTGTACCCGCCTAACTTGACCCCTCTCGCTTTCGCCGCAGCAAGAGCAGCTTTCGTCCGTGTGCTAATCCTTCGCCCCTCAAACTCAGCAAAATTCGCCATGCCTACAAGAACCATTCGGCCTTCGTCAGATTTTGGATCGATGTCAGAAAACTCCGCAAAACGTATGTCAACGCCATAGTCGTCCAAAACCTCAAGGAAAAACCGAACGTCACGCGCAAGACGGTCAATTTTGCCGATGACCAGGGTGGCGCCCAATTGCTTACATTTGCCCAACGCCGACATCAGCTCAGGACGAAACTTAGACCCCTTACGACCGGACTCAACCTCTACAAATTCAGCCATAACAGGCTGTTGAGTGAAACGCTGAATCGCCTCACGCTGCGCATCGATCCCGTAGCCGGTCGCGCCTTGACGGTCGGTTGAAACTCTGAGGTAGGAAATGTAGGTCATCACAGATCCTCGTAGTCCAGTCTAGTCTCAGGGACCGCATCCGGACGCGCAATACTCACCGTCCTAGTCGGTCCCGCCAATTTATGCCTCCGCAATCTCGTCTTACAATCAGGGCAACACTTCGGGTTATTAATCCTTGGCTCCCATTCGTACCCACATTTAGGACACTGCATCATTGTACCTCCCGATAGTAATCGTAGTAAGGATAGTAGTGAGAATATTATACAAAAGCAAGCAAAAAATACATGGAAAATTGAGGAAAAAATTTTAGAAAGTGGCAAATCATGGTAAACGGCTGTTTTGATAGGGGAAAATTGCGGAGAACTCGTTTTAAAGATGGAAAATGACGGGAATTTGAGTGTAGGGGTGACATATTATATTGCGAGCCGGGACGATCAGGGGGGTGGGGGTGGGGCCGGCAGGGGCAGGATCGAGCAGGCCAGCAGGAGCCGCCTGGACGGGGGAGATCGGGACGGATTGAGCAACTAACGGAAGTAGTTGGTGACACAACCCCGCGATAATCAAGCACTTGGCACTTCCGTCGATGGCCCATGCTACCTTGCCACACCCTTTTCCCCTCCCGATACACCCTATTTGTACCCCTGGAATATAGCTAGATCGGCCACCAGAGCCGCCGCGCGCGCATGAACTTGACATAATACCCTGAAACGATAAGCCGCCCCTTTCTTTGTTTGCCCTTTCTGGCTGTTTTACATCCGGTCGGCTTTACTCTTTTTTTCCCTTTTGGAACCTGATACAGTGCTTTGAAAGCTGTTTTTGGCTCTTTTGGCTGTTTTCGGAATGTGCTCGACTTCCAAATTTGCCCTAGGAAGGCTTTTAAGTAGGCAGGACAGGGGATAGTATAGGCTTATTCTGGCTTTAACCGGGGAACCCCCAAGGGAAACCCCTGGAGGCTAAAGTTCAGATGTATCTATAGTATGGTATGGAGAAGAGGCGGCAGGGGAAACGCGACTTTTGACGACACATCCCCAAGGGGAGAACCCCAAGGCCGGAAGGTATCTTTATACAGATAGGTTTAAACCATCTGGAAAGCGCAACTTTACACGGAGGCTATATGAATTACGTTGTATCCCTCATCGACCGGCAAACGCAGCAACCGCAGGAAGTGACCTTGCAGGAATCGACTCTCGGTTATACCTGGATCAAACCAGATGGGAGCGACTTGGAACACACCGACCCACAGCCCCGCATCATTCAAGCAAGGCGAGAGCTGGAAAGGAAGTATCTATACACGCATGAGATCTTTTGGCCTCAGATGATCCCAAGGAACCGCAACCCAGGAAAGGACAAGGCAGAAATAGGCTTTTCAATTCATCTTCCTGTAACTCTCTTATGGGAATTGAAGTTGCTGGCAGGATTGCAAGGAAAGAAAGTAGGCGTAACGATCCGCGATATCCTTCAGCACTACATAAGGCCGGGAACCTTGCCACCGCTTGACGAAGCATTTATCAACCAGATCGTAGAGCAGAACGCCCGAAAGTGTAAAACGCCTTGACTATGATTAGGATTATGATATTCTCCCCTATAGCTTAATCAAACCCTCAGGAGGATTATCATGTATCTAATCAATGGAGAGCACCCCGCCGTATCTTTGCCCGATCTAGGCCCCGCCGATTCATGGCAGTACCAATGCCAGCGAGAGAACTGCAAACACACCTGGACACCTAAAAGCCTTGGGAAGACCCCGCAGGAATGCCCCGCATGTAAGAGCCGGAAATGGAAGGGGTTAAAATGAAAACTCTAGCTATCACACTTTCTGGTATTGTCGGAGGAACCGCCATAATTGACGAATCCGATTATGAAAAAGTAAAGAATTATTGTTGGAGTTGTAGCGCAGGTTATGCCCGTGCAAAGTTTCAGGCGAGGTAAAAAGTTTATCGCTTTATATATGCACAGGCTTATTATGGATGCTGAACCAGACGAGATTATCCACCATAAAAACAAAAATCGCCTTGACAACCGAAGAACAAATCTTGAAAGGCTAGAGAACTATGCAGATCACAAACAATTACACATCAAAATAAACCCAGTTCGAGAATTAACGCTTGAAGAAACTACTTCACTCAGTTTTTAGCCCCTCAAAAAGGGGCTTTATTTTTTTGTTTTTATCCACACCCCCTGTTGAAAACCCCACCTTTATCTGTTGATAACCCTGTTGAAAACTCAAAACGTGCATTTTCTTCCTTACTGCAACAAGTCTCTACAAAAAAAGTAGCTCTGTCCACTATTTATAGCTTGATTATGATTATGATTACAGTATAATTGGTTATACCATCATTTACAAAGGAGATTACAACATGATCCGTGTCAAATGGATAACCGGCAAATGGGATTATATCAAGCGCTCAGAACTGCCACGAGTACGCCACCTTATTCTTGAAGTACGATTTTAGAAAGGAGAACACAATGAACTATCCAATCGCAGAACACGCCCACAGCATTAACAACATACCCGGCAGGATGTTTACCATCCACGCCCCACAGGAAGTAAGATGCGCACTTGTTCACCGAAACCAGACCTGGAAAAGCGAAGGCCGCAAGGTTGCAGGTTACGGCACAAACGGCACTATGCATGTTGAAATCCGCTTTGACGACGATTGCCAGAACGGCCACCAGACTTTTGCAATTACCGCAGACATATATACCGACGAATCCCGCCGCCGCAGAGATATAGCCGCAGGCGGATGCTTGCACGAAGATATTGAAAGAATCTTTCCCGAACTTGCACCCCTGATTAAATGGCACCTTATGAGCACTGATGGACCCCTGCATTATGTTGCTAATACCGTTTACCATGCCAACAATAAAAACCTTGTCTATGCTCGTGACTCTGCCGTATGGCCCGAAGCGACTGACGAGGAATTGACCAGCGACAACCTAAAAGAAATGCTAGAGGCACGTTTACCCTGCTTAATCGCAGCATTCCGCGCCGATATGGAGCGCATAGGCTTTATCTGGCTTTAACCTTTTTACGACGCAGCAAGCCCCGGTTTGTTGCGTTCTATAGGCGGTTAAATCCACAGAAAGGAACCCCCATGACACAGCCCTTGATTACCACAGTCAAATTAGGTGATGCTCTCTTGACCGCAACCCAGGACAGCGACCGCTTGACCATCGTCATTTACACAAAGCAGCCTCTAAAGGTTGAAACCGTCATTTTGGAGGATTGAACCATGCAAAAGAAAGCAACTTTTAAATCTTTGACCAAGGAAGAAAAGCAGCACTTGAGGACTGTTGCAGGAGTTACGACCCTATCAGGCTTTAAAGACATGGCAGAAGTGCAAAAACTTATGCGTGACACTGGTAAAACTGAACCCTGCTTTGAATGCAAAGCAATCGCCAGGAAACTAGGAATAGAGGTTTAACATGGAATGTATCACCATCGGCGGAATTATCGTGCTCGTTTGGGCATTACTACAGATTAAAGGAGGAAATTGACCATGTCAGAGATCGCATTGAACCCAAAACAGCTTGAAACGCTTTTAGCAACGATGATACCCGCTAGAGAGCCGGTATTGATCCAAGGCGCTCCCGGTGTAGGCAAATCGGATATTGTGTCACAGGCCGCGAAAGCCGCAGGAGCAGACCTGATTATAACTCACCCTGTCGTGTCGGACCCCGTAGACTTCAAGGGGCTGCCTGGAATAGTCAACAACGCTGCCGAGTTTTTACCTTTTGGTGAACTCCGCCAAGCAGTCGAGGCAACGCGCCCCACACTTTTCTTTTTAGACGATCTTGGACAAGCGCCACCCGCAACACAGGCCGCCGCAATGCAACTGATTCTAGCACGTCGTGTCAATGGCCATAAAGTATCTGATCACGTTTGCTTTATCGGAGCCACCAACCGCCGCCAGGACCGCGCCGGAGTATCAGGACTTTTAGAGCCGGTCAAATCCCGCTTTACAACCATAGTTGAGTTACAGCCCGACCTTGATTCCTGGTGCAATTGGGCATTGAGCAACAACATGCCGACCGAGTTGATTAGTTTTGTACGCTTCCGCCCGAACCTTTTGCACGACTTTAAGCCAAGCCCCGACCTTTTTAACAGCCCTTGCCCCCGCACCGTTGCCAACGTCGGCAGGATCTTAAATTTAGGGATCGCGCAAGAGCTTGAATATCCGGTAATAGCAGGCGCAGCCGGTGAAGCGTTCGCCGCTGAATTCCTTGGATTTCTCCGTATCTGTCGCAACCTCCCGAACCCCGACGCGATATTGATGAATCCCCAGGCGGGAGAAGTGCCGACCGACCCCGCGACCCTGTATGCACTTTGTGGTGCTTTGAGCCGTAAGTGTTCCGATAACACGATTGATCGACTTGCGGAATATTGCGACCGCTTACCCGCTGAATTTTCTGTTTTGCTGATGAGAGACGCCGTGAAACTTGCCCCGACCGTAACCAGTTCACGAGGCTTTGTGAAGTGGGCAACCGCGCATCAGTCCATTTTGATTTAGCTTGACCGTTTATTGAGCCGTTAAGACCCTTAACGGTTCAGATAAACAGTTACAGCCAACCACGAACGGTATTTCATTACAAGGAGGAAAGGAGCTATGACCAGACGACTACAGGAACGGAGGCACAAGCCGCAGCCCGATTTAGCCGACCTCGTTAGACACGGCTGCAAACTGATGGAGACGCCACGCGGAGCAGACTTTTTAATTGACTTGTATTTTGTCGTAGACAAGAAACCTTGCAACCTTTGCCCTAACCAGTGCTTTACATCACGCGGAAACGACCGCAGACAACGAAAGGAGCATTAAACCATGACACACGTAATCAGCAAAAAAGCCATGCTTGCCCGTCTCTCGATCTCAATCTGGTCGGCTCGTAAGCTCGACAAGACCGCCACCGCGAAAGTAAAAGAGGAATATCAGACTTCAAGCGACGCCGGACGCTACAACAAGGCCCTCATTGCCACCAACGCCTTGAAGAAAGTACAGAGCGCAGCAGGAGACGCCCGAACATTCCACTATGCTCAAACTCTCCCCTGGAACGATGACGGAGCAAGGATTTTGCCAGCCGCGAACTTTTTCGCTTATTCAGAAGGGATGCGAAAATATAAAGCCGCGTTCCAGGCAGCAGTCAACGAGTTTTTGACCGAGTATCCCGCATTAGTCGAGGATGCTAAAATACGTCTCAATTCCTTGTTTGTGCAAAGCGATTACCCTTCCACAGAGAATATCGTCAGTAAATATTCCTTTGAAACGCAGGTTGACCCGCTGCCGGATGCTAACGATTTTCGTGTTGACCTTGGAGACGCCGAGGTTACAAGGATCAAGGCCGAACTTGACGCCCGTAGTCAACAGGCCCAGGATGCAGCAATGAGAGACGTATGGAACCGCCTGCATACCGCAGTTTCAGCAATGGCAGAACGGTTGAGCACTCCCGATGCAATCTTTAGGGATTCTCTTGTCGGTAATATCGTTGAACTCGTGGACCTGTTACCCCGTCTCAATATTGCAGGAGACGCGGAACTTGACCGACTGACTAAAGAAGTATCGGCACGATTGACAGCATACGAACCCGACACGCTCAGGACCGACAAGAAGACCCGGCAAGCCGTTGCAAATGACTGTGCCGAAATCATGAATAAAATGTGCGGTTATATGAATGCAGCTTGATTTAACTAACTATGGAAAGGAGGCTTAATATGGATGCAGTCATGATTATAGCTTTTATTATTATTGCTATCATCAACCTTTTGCAACGTAGACTTATCAAGGATTTACAACGCCAGTTAAAAGACAAAGAACGACCTTGATTGTTTATCGTGCTCCTGATCTATTCAGGGGCATCATTAAGCAATCAACAGAAAGGAGGCATCATGCAACAGCCCGACAATAGGCCAGCAGACACAATATGTGAATGCTGCGGAGGCTTAAAAGTACCGCAATGGAACCCATCTTTAGGATGGTACTGGTTCTGTATGGGATTTACCAAGGCCAGCATGAAGGAATGGAGGGAAAACCAATGACCGCACAACAGAAAATGCAGAAAGCAAGGGCAGCTCTTATCCTCGATCAACCGTTTTTTGGCTCGCTTGCCCTCAAAACCAAGTTGATAGAGGATGAAATGCTTTACATCCCGAACCCCGAGCAGCGCACCATGTGGACCGATGGAGTAAGTATTGGCTATTGCCCCGCCTTTGTTGATTCTTTGCCCATTGACCAGCTTAAAGGGGTCTTGTGCCATGAAGTAATGCACCTTGCCAACGCGCACCAATGCAGACGGGGAGAACGCGACCCGCAACGCTGGAATACTTCTGCCGACCTCAGTATAAATCATCTCATCAAAACGGCAGGAATGGTTTTACCGAAAGATCATCTTGATAATCCCGCGTTCCACAACCTGGAAGCAGAAGCAATTTACAACCTTATTCCAGAGCCACCACAAGGCCCAGGACCGGGAAAGGGAAACGGAGCAGGCAACGGACAGGGGAAGCAAGGCAAAGGACCGCAGGAGCCAAATTTAGGCGATCCCGGTAAATGTGGTGAAGTCAGAGACTTGCCAGGAAAAGACGGACAACCAGCCAGCGACAGCGACAAGGCCCAGAACGCGCAAGACTGGAAAATCGCCACGCAGCAGGCAGCACAGGCCGCGAAAATGGCAGGCAAATTGCCGGGAAGTCTTGCAAGGTACGTTGACGAACTCTTGGAGCCTGTCGTTGACTGGCGAGAGGCTTTACGGCAATTCATCGACCGCACCGCCCGAAACGATTACACCTGGAAGCGTCCGAACCCGCGTTATTTCTCAAGAGGCCTTATCCTTCCCTCACTCTACAACCAGGAAATGCCGCCGCTTGTTGTAGCCGTTGACACGTCCGGTAGTATCACCAAGGACGATTTACAACAGTTTGCAAGCGAGATTGACGACATTTTGAACCAGTACCCGACGACCGTCACCGTGGTTTACTGTGACACGAAAGTACAACACGTTGAGGAATTCACCGCAGAGACGCGCCCGATTAGACTTGACGCGAAAGGCGGCGGCGGGACGAGGTTTAGCCCGGTTTGGGAATGGATTGAAGAGAACGCAGAAGAAACGCCTTGCGCCGTCGTTTATTTGAGTGACTTGCAATGTTCAGATTACGGCAACGAGCCAGAAATGCCAGTGTTATGGGTAAATACCGGAAAGTATCAAGCCAGCCCTCCGCCGTTCGGTGAGTGTGTGAGGTTGAAACCCGGTCATTAATCGTTGTTAGCTTCCCTGAATGCCACAGGGAAGCGATAAAGCGATGCAATGAGATTTACCAATTAGCCGGTCACGATTTTTAAGGAGGGAGCCATGAAACGACCGCCAAAATTCAAAGCCAAAGTCAGGGAAAGCGCCAGGGTTTACCACTATTGGAGACAGACCGAGGCCAAAGGTTTATTTGCCGCGATCTGCAACCCAGGATTGCAACGCGCATCGTCTGAATTATTTGAAGCGCAAGGGAGCGAAGCATTATGCAAAGTGTGCAAGATCCACCTGTGAAGCGGAAGCAGGGGCATAGTTGTCCTCTCTGCCATGTCTGGACATTCAGAAATCATTGCCCAACGTGTCACTATACCCTCGAAGAAGCAGAGCAAGTCATCATCGAGAGTTTGAACGAGGAAGAGAAATGAAAAAGAAACCAGACTTCGCCTGCATCGAACTTGACCGCCTTAACCCGCAATCCATCACGACTGTCCCGCACCTTTGGATAACGGCAACGAAACCGCTTTTACGATTTGCCGGTCACGTTTATCAAGTCGTTACGGTAAGAATGGGTAACGCGACCATGCGCCATGTCTACCGGATGGAACTTGACGGGACGCGCTATCTCAAGCGCCAGGGCATCGTTTACGCCTGCGAAATCAAGGTCAAGAACTGGCAACAGAAAGCGTTGATAGCTGCCGGCCACACGAAAGAAGACATCACCGCCGCGACATGTGCCGCGAGATTAAGGGGGGAGTTTTGAAGATCATTAACTGGATTCAGTCTCATCTACTACTGATAGGAATGGCCTATATTTTAGCTGAGACTGTGTATTACATCACAAGGAGGGTACGACATGAAGAGACGGGAGAAGAGGACGCTGATCGGAAGTTTGATAGCACTGGCGATATTTGCCGCGTTGCTAGTAAGGCCACCAGAAGAAGCCAAGGTGTTGCATGAAGGGATAGTCATCAGTAAATACGGAGAGCCAGAAAGTTGCATTACAGCTTGCCACAAGGATTAACGCACAGAGGCCGAGATTAATTTCCCGGCCTCTTTTTTACTTCCCCTCCGCCCACGCCTTAACCTTCCAGGGGTTAAACTCATAAAGCCTCCCCTTCCCTTTGTCTTCTTCAAGCAAAAATCCTTTCGGCATATCAGCCGGTGGATCTCGTTTAAGCCGTAATTCCAGGCGACGGCCTTTCAGTTATCGCGTCGTTGCACATTTCAATCAAGTCCTGTTGGCTCATATCTCTCCCCAATTAGCCGGTCACGTTTTACCAAAGAGCGCCACATCTCCGCGCTGCCAGTTTATCAAGCGGCTGCTTCATCCTCGCCGCCATCGCCCGTGTTGCTGTCAAGTTAATCTGCTCCTGTTCCGCGTCCGTCATCACTCGTTGGCGCTTGCTTTGCCACGTTACCTTTTCCTGACGCGTTGGGCCAAAGTGCCGCAAGTGATACATCCTGCTCTGGTGGTTCTTCTTGCACCGTGGGCAACAGTACGGGTCAGGGTATGGGGCTAGTTCGTGGCAGGGGGGGTTGTCGCAGCGTTTGTAAAGGTTTGGCACGGTCATTGTATTTCTGCCTTTGTCGCTAATTATCCAGTTATCACGGCTGATATGGCAGGGTAATCATTGTTATATCCCTTCCAGTGATGCGTCTATTTTGCTGTCCAGGTGCTTCCTGAAATCCACTAGTGATTGAAACTCTCCGGTCACGTCCGAAGTGTGTGCCCAATCCTGAGTGTAGTTGCATCCATCTGTGTAACACTCCCATCCTTGCTCTGTCGGGTACAGATCATTCCCGCAGTCGTCGCAGGTATAGGAGTGCAATGTTGGTTCTGCTTGCCGTTTCCTTAGATTTTCGATTTGCGCTGTTGTCCACGGTGCCTTAATCATGCCGCCTCTCCGTGGCGAAAACGGGCTATAACCAAACAATCAACTCGGTCTTTGCTGCGCTTCGCCGGTTATTTCAAACCGTTATAATTTCTTCCCCTTCCAGCATCTCACCAACGACCCACCCCACTGCGACTTGTGCCGAACCCTCGCCGCCCATCGGCAATGACGCACGTTGGCGTGTACGTGCGGTCTAGTGCAATGTTTCGCATCTTTATAAGGGCAAATCTCCGCATCATCCATCACTCCCTCCTTTCGATTTCAATTTCTTCCAAATTTGCGTTATAACACGTTTGCCTTTGCCGACCCTACCACAACCATTCACCCTGTCTCAAAATCAATTCCTGCCTTAGCCTCGTTCGTCCCTGCCCTATACCTGACCTTTAAACACAAACCCTTTTGGCGATTTCTTCCGTTTGACGATTTCCAAGAGATCCTTTTCGTCAAGTAAGGTCGCGAGTCTCACTTCCTGCTCCGTCCAGACGCGATACTTGTGCTCGTTCGGCTGATCGGTCCAGACCTGACGCACTTCACCGGAATTACAGACGAGAATGGTGTCGTTGAGTAGGTTGAGCGTTTGCATACGTCTCCTTGAAGGTCAAACGATAAAAAAATAATAGAACAGCCAGTACAATACTTCAGCTATCAACCAAACCATGAACGCAGATACGAACGGGACAGTCCAATCATACTTATTCTGGACGTTATTAATGTCAAACAGCCAAGCTATAAACATCATGACGGCCAATATCACCAGAAAGCCAATATGCTGTTTCAATCCCATAATTGCTCCCTCCCCTTCATTAGTACGGACATCCGTCATCCTCCCCTTTAGCCTTGCCCTTCCGTTCCTCGTAAAGAGTGAAGTCGATAAACTGAAACGTAACCCGGTTGATCTCTGCTTCAAGTTTCCAACCTCGCGGCCCATTGCGATTCTTCAGCCCTTCACAAACCAGGACGCCGCTCTTATCATGGTAGAAACCAAGTCCTATGTCGGCAGCTTCTTCTATAGCCCCGCCGCCTTTCGCATCGCTGAAATTGATACCCTGCTTTTCCTTACGTCCTAATACGTTAATCTGCGACAGAAGAATCACCGGGACGTTGAGCGCCTTCGCCATAGTTTTTGCTCCATAAGCGTTGTGCTCGATCCTGTCAAATATTTTGCTAGTCCCAGGCGGTCCCGGCATGAGTTGGATAAAGTCAATCCCAAGGGCCACCACTTCGCCAAATTTCTGTCGTGTCAGATCAACATACCGCTCCATTTGTTCCAGCGAAAGACGCGGTTTCGAACAGACAATCAGCCCGTTATGGCCGGCAGCGATGTTTTTCTGGTCTATCGCATACCTACCGCCACCCTTGAAATGACACTCCACATCCCACCCTGAAACACCGCAATCAATCTGGATTTCCCGTTCAAATATCTTGTCGTCAGGCATCTCCATTGAAAAAAACAGCGCATGTTTGCTCGTCCGTTTTGCCCCACGCTTGAGAAGGTTTTGCAGAAACGCAGTCTTGAACCCTCCCGGCTCTGCAACTATGGTCATCACTTCCCCAGGCGCTACCCCTCTGATTTTCCTGTCCAGCAGTGCGTATTCAGTGATGAACCTGTCTTGGTCGATTGTCTTGACGCGCCGTTCGTAATTCGCCATACGAGAGTCGAAGGTGGAAAGGTCTTGCAGGGAAACACCGCCAAACGAATCCATGTTTGCCGTGATTTCAGACAAACCTGACTTCGCTTCAGGGATGATCTCGCCTACCGACTCGCTTTCATAGGCCATCTCGCTTATCTTCTCGCCGTACAAGATCATCTGCCGGCGCACCGATGCTTCTTTGACCATCTTACAGTAATACTCGACGTTGGCTGAAGTCGGGACGTAATCGACAAGCTGGACCAGATAGGATGCCCCGCCGACTTCTTCCAGCTCATCACGATCCTTCAACGTGTTGCTGAGTGTTACGAGATCGATAGGAATTCCTTTGGACTGATGATGAAGCATCGCTCTGAATATTTTTCGATGCGATTCACGGTAAAAGTCCATTGCGTCGATGATTCCGGAGACTTTACGGATGCAAGAGTTGTCAAGAAATATGGCCCCAAGGATCGAGACTTCGCCCTCTATGGCTTGCGGTGGTAGTTTGCGGTCGTTCATTTGGATTTGCGCCTGTAGCTGTTCCAGTTAAAAACAAATATCTGGCTATTGCTTTCATGGAACCTGTCTATAGCACGCGCTCCCATTAAATCTTCCAACTGCTTTAACGTACAGTTGGAAATAAGGATCATCGGTTTTTTGCGCTCGTATCTGTCGTTAATGATTTCAGTAAGAAATAGCTGCTCTGTAGGCGTACCAAACTGCACACCTACCTCATCGATTATCAACAAATCGGGCCTCACAAAAGAATCTATAACATCCTGTTCAGAATTTTCCTTACCACGCCAAGAATCTTTTATTTGCCGCACACATTTGATTGCAGTTGTATGAACCACATGAAAATCTTTCTTGATAATTTCTTGCCCAATAATAGCGGCTAACATATTTTTACCAGTACCCGGCGAACCTATAAAAATAAGATACGAATCTGACCCTGGACTAAATTTGTCAACGTAGTCCTTACAAGCTCCCAATATTTTTTCAGCAGCTAGATTCTCCGGAATGTAATTGCTAAAAGTCATGCCAATAAATCGTTCCCCGATACCAGACTGTTCCAGCATACGCTTCCTGGCTTTTGCAAGGCGGGACGCTTCGTGAGCTTGCTGTCTTTCATAGCAAGCTACACAGCACCATCCATCCAGTTTCCCGCTCCACGACATTTCCCCCCCACAGCGGTCACAAGAGGGGGGGTTGTTGGCCAGTTCCGAGCCAATCAGCGTCAGGGCCGTTTGCTTCAATAAATCCTGGCCTTCTTTGATTTTCTTTTGGAGTTCCAGTTCCTTCGTCTCGGCGTCCATTTGTCTTCTCCTTTGTTGGGTATAAATCTTGATAATTACTAGCGGTAGATTGATTTAAAACTTCTATGGGGTCGTATCCCTGTTCGTATAAACGGAATAGTTCTTTAACTCTGAGACGCATGGCATATTCAGTCATCTGCTTCTTGATTGATTTACGCATTTCCACAAACGCTTTCCATGCTTCACATATTTCAAGAAGATTTACTTTTTCTTTTGTAGTAGTTTCTTTCTTTTCTTTCCTTTCTTTTGTGGGTGTCAATTTTGACAACGGTTTGTTATCAATTTCGATAACGTTTATTATCGTTTCTGACAACGACGCGTTGTCAATTTTGATAACGCTATCGTTATCGTTTTTGACAATATCGTTATCAATTTTGATAACAGGTTTAGGTAAAGACGGACGTATTTTTTCTCGCTTTTCCCTGATCCAGGTTTCATGGTGTTTGTTAATCCCGTAAGATATGACCGAACCCTTTTCAACCAATATCAGGTTGAGAGTAGACAGTTGTCTGAGCGCCCTTACTACATTTGGCTTTCCAATGCCGGTTGCTTCTGCAAATTGGCTCAAAGCGATCATGTCGGACTTCTTACCAAAACCATAAGTCTTGCGTAAAATTGTCAAAAAAACCTGCATTGATTCTCCAGATATTCTAAAACGGCACAAAGCTTCAAGCAGCTCATTAGCAATTTTGGTATAGCCATCTTCGCATTGTGGCCCCATTCCCATCCCTTTTTGCCATCGGCTGAAATAACGAAAGCCTGCCAAGATGGGTCGAGCATCCTGACAGGCTTACGGGATCTGGCTCAACTAGGAGCCATCACCAAGTTTTAACACGCTCTCGACCAGCGGTTGATATTCAATTTTGCCGCAAGGTAGCAGAAAAATAATTAATGTCAAGTAAGATTTTGCAGAAAAAGGGCGATAGTTGTTATCCGCCCTTCCCCTGTTGCGGAGGGCTTTCCCCCCCCTGGTTGCATGTGACACCTCCCATTGATGTTTCCTGTTGGCTGAACATGGCGCTACCATAAACCCGAAAAAA
>Ga0209318_1000750_pt1 | contig 27251 bp, 23 predicted proteins | sample RifGroE1_FD_183999 | JGI IMG/M metagenome (GOLD analysis project Ga0209318, IMG submission 183999) | Groundwater microbial communities from Rifle, Colorado, USA - Groundwater E1 (SPAdes) (version 2) | ecosystem: Environmental > Aquatic > Deep subsurface > Groundwater | place: Rifle, Colorado... | reverse complement strand
TACTTTATATGAAGTGGATCCTCCGCACCCCGAAAGACTTGAGGCCTGGCTTCTGAGGCAAAAAGGAATTGGAAAAGTAATTTTTGGGGAAAAATTCGGAGGGATCACAGTGCAGAGACGCCAACGCTTATGAGCATAAAAAAATTTTTGACCACTACGAATTTGATATTTATCGGGATTTTGCTTTTGGGGATTTTCTTAAGGTTTTATCAGATGAAAGAGAGATTTGTATACGGACACGACCACGATTTGGCTTTTTGGATAGTCAAGGATATTTTATTAAATGAACACCCAAGGTTAATTGGCCAGGAAACCTCAACGCAGGGAATTTTTATAGGGCCGCTATACTATTATCTTCAGGTGCCCCTTTTTGCTATTTTTAGAATGGATGCCATCGCCGAGGTGGTTACATCATCTCTTGTAGGGCTTTTTGGCATATTTACGTCATATTGGGTTTTCTCGAAAACCTTTGATAAGAGAAGCGGGCTGATTGCGGGCTTTTTATATGCAGTGTCATACATCGCGGTAAACAACGATCGCGAGGCCGTGCCGACCATGCCGGTAATCATTTGGTCTATATGGTTTTTTTACTCTTTGGATTTAATACTAAAAGGAAAGCAAAAAAAAGGTTTTTTTCTAATTGGGATTCTGACCGGTCTTATCTGGCACCTTAGTATCGCCTTGGTAATTGTATTGCCTTTGGTGGTATTGGCAGTTATTTTGTCCAAGAAAAGGATTAACCTCAAGTGGACTATCGTGGGTGTAATTATTGTTCTTATTTTGTCCGCCCCACTTATCTTATTTGAGATAAGACACAATTTTATCCAAATACAGGCTTTTGTGAGGTCCCTGACCAGCCCGCAGGGAGATATTTATACCGGATATTCAAAATTTCTTAGGGTTTTCTTTTTGGTCAATAAAAATATTTCCATCTTCATCTGGAACGTGGGCCCTCTATTGACCGATAAATTTGTAGCAATTGTCTTATTGACTACGGCTTTTATTCTGAACTTGAAGAAAAAGATGCTAAACGGGAATCAAGGATTGTTGATTTTCCTTTGGTTTGTCATCTATCTACTCTTCTTCTCGATCTACTCCAAGACTGTTTCTGAATATTATCTGAGCGGGTTATTTGCAGTGTATTTAATAGTTCTTTCCAGATTTTTGGCATTGCTTTATGAAAGTAAAAAAATGAGAGCGGTAGCGCTTGCCCTAATAGTTCTCTTTAGCCTTTATAATCTGGACAGGTTTTTGGGGCAGAATATTGCGACCAATGGATATACACAAAAAAGACTTTTGGTCTCGGAAATTAAAAAGGATTCTACCCAAAACGGCTATCCCTGTGTTGCAATTTCTTACATCACAAGTCCCGGATATGACTTGGGATACAGGTATTTCTTTTACGCAGAAGACCTACATTTAAACAGGATAAGTGAAAAGGTTCCTGTCTACACTATAGTTTTTCCTTTGCGCAAAGACAATGTTAAGGAAGATAAAGCCTTTGGAGCGCTCGGTTTGATTTACCCAGATTATAGGCGGTATCCTTTAGATGAAGTAAAGAAAAGCTGTACTGGGGAAAATATCAATTTAACAGGTTCTATGTTCGGATACACCCAATGAAGATGATAAAACTTTCGGTTGTCATCCCTGCCTATAACGAGGTTAAAAGCCTCCAAAAAGGCGTTCTTAACGAAGTTTTTGACTATCTTTCCCAACAAAAATTTGCTTGGGAGGTACTTTTGGTGGACGACGGCTCAACCGACTCGACCCTAAGGCTTCTTAAAAATTTCGCTGCCAAACACAATGGATTTAGGGTCTCGGCCGAACCCCACCGGGGTAAAGGCGGCACCGTCATTGCCGGCGTGCTGAAAGCAAAAGGGGACATTGTGCTTTTTGCCGACATGGACCAGGCCACCCCCATTTCCGAGGTCGAAAAATTCCTGCCCAAATTCAACGAGGGATACGACATCGTCATCGCTTCGAGAGTCGGTAGGGAAGGAGCGCCGATTATTAGAAAACTGATGGCTTACGGATTTGCCGTTTTAAGAACTCTGGTTTTGAGGCTTCCTTATCGCGATACCCAATGCGGATTCAAAGCATTTAGAAGAGAAGCCGCCCAAAAAATCTTTAAAAGGATGAAAATATTTAACGAAAAACATGTTTCCAAAGGCGCCGGGGTAACGGCCGGATTTGATCTGGAAATTCTTTATATTGCCCGCAAGTTAAAATTGAAAGTAGCGGAAGTAAAAGTTACCTGGCACCACAAAGAATCTGAGAGGATAAACCCTTTGAGAGATTCCTGGGAAGGATTAAGGGATTTAATAAAGGTCAGGATAAATGCCCTTCAAGGGAAGTATAAAGGCTAAAAAACCTTTGTTTGACAATTGTGTATAATAGGGGTTATGGAAATGTTAATTAAAAAATTTGGAGGGAAGTGGGTCGCTCTTAAGCCCGATACAGAGAAAGTTGTCGCAAGCGGTAAAAGTGCCCAGAGAGTCTATAAAGAAGCACAAAAAAAGGGCGTAAGAATTCCAACTCTATTTAAAGTTCCGACAAAATACATTCCATATATCGGATAGCCTCAATGCAATTCAAATACCCCTTTAAGGTTATCTTTAATGATAAGATTCCGATGCTCGATGTTAGGATTACGAATAAAGAAAATGGGAAATCTACTAGTTACCGTGCGATGTTGGATTCAGGTTCGTTTGCAAACATTTTTCATTCAGATATTGCCGGAGTTTTGGGTATCGATCTGTCGAAAATTAAGGAAACACAACCCTTTGGTGGCGTAAAGAAGTCCAAACAAATGAAGGGGAAACCTTATATTGTCGAATTAATGGTTATGCAAAAGGGCAACAGTTATAAATTTGATTCTTATGTGATTTTTAGTGATGAGATTTCAAATACAGGCCACCCCCTACTTGGTAGAATTGGGTTTTTTGATCAGTTCGACGAAGTTTGCTTCAACTACAAAAACGACAAATTCTATTTGCAAAAATGAGAAAGTTTTGGAAAGAGTGGAAGTGGTATCTCTTCGGAGGTAGCGTCGTTTTTGCTGCCGCCCTTTTCCTAAGGGTTTATAACCTGACTGTTTTACCCGTTTTTGCCGATGAGGCAATTTATATCAGGTGGTCCCAGGTGATGAGGGCGGAGCCGACTCTTAGATTTCTGCCGTTATCCGACGGGAAACAGCCGCTTTTTATGTGGCTTACTATTCCTTTTTTGAAGATTTTTTCCGACCCCCTTTTTGCCGGCCGGCTTACCTCCGTTTCTTCCGGAATGGCGACTTTAATCGGTATATTTCTGCTTTCGTATTCCCTGTTCAAGTCCAAAAAGGTTGCGTTGATTTCTTCTTTCATCTATGCGATTTCGCCGTTTTCCCTCTTTTTTGACAGAATGGCTCTTTCGGATGCACTTCTTAGCATGTTTGGAGTCTGGACTCTCTTGGGAGCAATTTGGGTTTCGCGAACCTTGAGGCTTGATTTGGCAATGCTGACGGGTTTTATTTTGGGCGGCGGCCTTCTTACAAAATCCCCGGCCGTCTTTTTCGTTCTACTTTCACCCCTGACCTGGATAATGTCTAGATGGCCAAAAGACTTAAAAAAAGCCACATTACACCTTATCAGGCTTCTTTCCCTTTTTGTCGTGAGTCTGGCAATCGGTTACGGGATGTACAACATTTTGCGCTTGGGTGCAAACTTTCAAATGATTGCCATAAGAAACAGGGATTACATTTACCCCATAAACCACTTTTTAACAAGCCCACTGAATCCTTTAAAGACGTTTCTTATTATGACGTTTGAATGGATATTGGCACTGGGGCCGGGACCAATTCTGCTCATGGGAGTTTTGGGAATGCTTTTTAATATAAAAAAGCATTTCAAGGAAGTCTTAATTCTTTTAGTTTGGTTTCTGGTTCCCGTAGCGGTTCAGGCCGAGTTTGCCAAAAACTTTACCGCAAGATACATTCTTTTTTCGATACCTTTCCTTTTTGTCTTGGCGGCATCCTCATTTCTTGCCAAGAAAGAAGCCTTCAAAACTGTGGTTATGCTACTTTTTATACTTTTTGTTTTCCTTTCGGCCAGGGCCGACTATTATTTATTGAAAGACCCTGAAAAAGCACCGCTTCCTAGAAGCGAAAGGTCTGGATATCTTGAAGAGTGGACGGCCGGGACCGGTATAAAAGAAATTGCCGATTTCCTTATTACCGAAAGCAAAAAAGACCCGTCGCAAAAAATAGTTGTGGGGACGGAAGGCTATTTCGGTACCCTTCCCGACGGACTTCAGATTTATATGGAAGGCAAGCCAGAAATATTGGTCATTGGAATCGGACTTGAACTTGACCACGTTCCCAGCCAACTTGTTGAATCGAAACGCTACGGTAATAAAACTTATCTCGTTGCCAATAACACCAGGCTTTTTGCTACTCCCGAATACTTGAACTTAGAGATAGTTGCTGCCTATCCGAAGGCAGTTAAACCGGACGGAACGAGAGAAACACTGCTATTATTTGAGGTAAGCGAAAAAGCCTTATGAAATTTTTCAAAAAACTGGTTGGGAGCAAAGATTTCTGGCCAATTCTAATTATTACGATTTTTGCCGTTTTTTCCTTTAGAGACCTTCTCAAGCCGGGTTATTTCCCAATGCACGATGATCTACAAATGATGAGACAGCTTCAGATGGAGAAGTGTTTTATCGACGGGCAAATCCCTTGCCGCTGGGTTCCCGACATGGGCTATGGTTTTGGCTTCCCCCTTTTTAATTTCTACCCGCCTCTCCCCTATCTGGTGGGGCAGGGGATTCGAATTCTCGGACTGGCCTTTACCGATACGGTGAAAGCGACCTTCTCGCTTTCACTTTTGATTTCGGGTCTGGGCATGTATTTTTTGGCAAAAGAATTTTTCGGTCGGACCGGGGGAATAATCTCGGCCGTCTTTTACATTTGGGCTCCTTATCACGCCCTTGACATCTATGTCAGGGGGGCGATGAACGAAGCCTGGGCACTGGCCTTATTTCCGTTTATTCTCTGGACGTCGTACCGGCTGATAAACGAAAAGAAAAATGTCACCAAATGGATAATTGGGCTGGCCCTCTCCTGGCTCGGACTTCTTACGTCGCACAATCTTATGGTTCTAATCTTTACCCCGGTCTTTGCGGTTTGGTGTTTACTATTCGTCAGACAAAAAAAATGGAATCGACTCCCCCAGCTAGCTGTTAGCGGAATTTTAGCCCTTGGTCTGGCCGCATTTTTTACCATACCGGCAATGATCGAGCAGAAGTACGTTCAAGTTAATACTTTAATTTCGGGATATTACGATTACTCTGGGCATTTCGTCTCACTGTTCCAAATGCTTCTTTCCCGTTTTTGGGGTTACGGGGGGTCAATTTTCGGAACAGGCGACGGCATGGCTTTTCCGATCGGGCATTTTCACTGGCTAGTTTCGATTCTGATTGCTCTCTATTTATTTTACAGATACAGAAAAACTAAAAGATTGGATAAATTGACACTGATTGTCGGTTTTTTGATTTTGACCGGGTGGTTCGCCGCTTTCATGGCCCATCCGCGCTCGACCTTTATCTGGCTTAAGCTTCCTATCCTGGCATTTGTCCAATTCCCTTGGCGATTTTTAACAATCACCACCTTCGCCTTTTCTTTTATCGCCGGAGCCCTGGTCCTCATCTTTGGAAAAAAGAAGAAAATTCTTTTTATAGCACCTGCGTTACTGCTTCTCTCGGTCGTTATTTGGAACTGGGAATTTTTCAGGATTGAAAGGAGAGGTCCCGTCAGTGACGAAGAGAAGTTTTCCGGAGAGGCGTGGAGAATCCAGCAGACGGCCGGGATTTACGACTACTTGCCGAAGACGGCAAAAATGGCCCCGCAGGCGCAGAGGGTAAAGATGGTTGATATTATCGGGGGGGTTGCCTCGGTGGAAAATGAAAGTCAGGGAACCAATTGGGCGGCTTTTAAAGCCAATGTCGAATCCGAAAAAGCCCTGGTCAAAATTGGAATTTTTTATTTCCCCAACTGGAGGGTATTTGTCGACGGCGCCGAAGTAGGAATTTTTATTCCCGAAGAAGAAACATGGGGAAGAATGCATATCGAGTTAGCCAAGGGGTCTCATGAGGTTTACCTAAAACTTGATAACACTCCCGTCAGAAGCGTATCGAATGTAATCTCACTGGCAACCTGGGCCGGTCTCTTAACTTTTCCTTTTTGGAAGAGGAAGGTCGGGGTGTTAAAATCAAGGCATGGCGACCGGCGAGCATCTTGACCCCACCAGTGAAATTTCACTTGAAGCGGTTAAGAGCCGTGCCGTCAAAGGAGTCGTTGTCTTAACCGGGCGAACCTTTATCCTCTCCGTTCTTTCGTTAGTTGCCACCGCCTTTTTAACCGTTTTCCTTGAGCCTAACGAGTTTGGAGTCTTCTGGATAGTTTCGGCCATCATCAATTTCTTGGCCTATTTTTCTGATGTGGGGCTGGCCGCCGCCCTGATTCAAAAAAAGGAAGCACCGGAGGAAAAAGATTTACGAACAACTTTTTTTGTTCAGCAAGTTCTGGTTTTGACCTTACTGCTTGTTCTTTTCTTCTCCACCCCCGTTCTTACCAGAATTTATAACCTGAGCCCGGAAGGAAAGTTTCTGCTTTACTCCTTGGGGATTTCCCTACTTTTTTCGTCTTTAAAAACAATTCCTTCGGTTCTCCTCGAGCGAAAATTGGAATTTGGCAAGTTGGTGGTTCCTCAGGTTCTTGAGAACTTGGTCTATAACACTGTAGCCGTGGTTCTTGCTTGGTCTGGCTTCGGGATAACCAGCTTTACCCTGGCTGTTTTGGCCAGAGGCGTGGTTGGCCTTATCGCCATTTATATTCTCATGCCCTGGCTCCCGGGAATTGCCTTTTCAAGGCAGTCTCTAAAAAAACTTTTGTCCTTCGGTGTTCCATATCAGGCCAACACCCTTCTGGCTACCATCAAAGACGACGGCTTAACCGCTTTTCTGGGAGGAATCTTGGGGGCAACGGGTCTGGGATATCTCGGCTGGGCCCAAAAATGGGCCTACACCCCTCTGCGATTTTTTATGGACCACGTCCTTAAAGTTACCTTTCCCGCTTTTGCCAGAATGCAGGAAGCAAAAAACGAGCTGGCGAGGAGTACCACCCGCTCCATCTTCTTTATCTGTTTCTTGGTTTTTCCGACCGTGGCCGGACTTTTGATTTTGGCCCCGATCCTGATAAAAATAGTCCCTCGCTATGATAAATGGACACCGGCCCTTTTTGCCCTCGGTCTTATTTCCATCAATACGGTTTTTGCGGCCGTGACCACCCAGCTCACCAATCTTCTCAACTCGATTGGAAAAATTAAGATTACGTTTAAACTGATGCTGATGTGGACGGTGCTTACCTGGATCTTGGTTCCCGCCTTGGCAATTAAATACGGGGTTAACGGGGCAGCCTTGGGATATGCCATCGTCGGCTCAAGTTCGGTCGTGGCCATTTATATTGCCAGGCGTTTCGTCAGTTTCTCCTTACTCGAGTCGGCAGTCAGGCCTCTGGCGGCAAGCCTGGTAATGGCGATAACTCTTTTGATTGCGAGGAGTTTTCTTCCCGTTAACTTCTTATCGGTCTGGATACTTATCTTCTTAGGCATAGTTGTTTATGGAGTTTCGGTCTACCTAATCATCGGGGTTTCCATCGTCGCGGACGTTAAAAAAAGTATCCAGAATCTTTTTTCGAAATGACAATGACAAGCTCTTTAAAGTGCCCAATTTGCAGAAGCGGTAACACCGAAAAATTTTGGGCCATGCCGGGGTACCGCTTGGTAAGATGTCAGAACTGCTCCGCCGCTTGGGACCCCCTTCCCCCGGAGAAATTTCTTTCTCTTTATGACAAAACCTACTTTGTCAATGAAAATCCCAAAGGAGGCTACACCAACTATTTTGAAGGGATGCGGATCAATAGAAAAACTTTTTCGGATAGGCTTGCCAAAATCGAAAAAAAATTGGGGAAGAAGGGAAGACTCCTTGACGTCGGCTGCGCCTTGGGAGACTGCCTGCTTGAGGCAAAGAGATTGGGGTGGAAGGAGGCGGAAGGAATTGAGGTGTCAGACTATGCTTATCAGTTTGCCAAAAGAAGGGGACTAAATGTCAAGCCGGGAACCCTGAGTGAAAATTCTTACAAACCGGATACTTTTGAGGCCGTTACTTATCAGGATGTAATCGAGCATATCCCCGACCCGGTTAACGAACTGAAGAAAATATATAAAATCCTTAAACCCGGAGGAATAATTTTTCTGGTAACCCCCGATGTCGGCGGGTTTTGGTCGGGGCTCCTGGGACCCCTTTGGTATCACTATAAACCCAGAGAACACCTGGTTTATTTTTCTCAAAAAAGTATCACCCAAGCCCTAAAAGAAGCGGGCTTTGAAAACATTGAAACCAGAAAAACCTACCACGTCTTGAGTCTCGAATATATTTTAAATCGCCTCAAATATTATTTTCCTGCCTTTTTTGAATTAATCTTAAAAGTGGTGACTAAAACACCATTCAAAAATACGGCTTTTAGGGCCTATACGGGAGAATTGGAAGCCTGGGGGGAAAAACCCTAATGAGAATAAAAGACATTTTACTGGTTGCCACCGGCTCGCTCGTTTGGTCGCTCACCATGGTCAAAAGCGGGTTGGTCTATTCATATGGTATGGGTTTTTGGGGACCAAATGGACACGACGGAGTCTGGCACCTAGCTCTCGCAGAGAGTCTATCCCGAGGTTCTCGATGGATGCCTGTTTTTTCGGGCGAGGTTCTAAAAAACTACCACGTCGGGTTTGATTTGGTTCTTGTCCTTTTAAACAAAGTGACGACTATCCCAATTGTTAATTTGTATTTTCAAATTATTCCCCCCGTCCTCGCCGTTTTGATTGGTGTTCTTGTTTATAAATTTGTTGTTCTTTGGAGAAAATCTCGGGAGGAAGCTTTTTGGGCAACCTTCTTTGTCTATTTCGGAGGAAGTTTCGGCTGGATGGTAACTTTATTAAGGAGCGGTGAAATTGGAGGGGAGAGCATGTTTTGGGCCCAGCAGTCTGTCTCGACCCTGATTAATCCTCCCTTTGCCCTTTCTCTAGTGCTTCTGTTGAGCGGCCTGATTCTTCTTTTGAAAAAGAAAAATTTGTTGCTGGTGATTCTTTGTTTCGGGATTTTAGTCCAGATCAAGGCCTACGCTGGGATTTTGGCATTGGGGGGGTTATTTATCGCCGGTCTTTACAATCTCTGGAGGGGCAAAGGGATAAGGCTACTTAAAGTATTTTTGGGAAGTTTAACTCTTTCCGCTCTTTTATTTCTTCCTATTAATAAAGACTCGGGGAGTTTGGTCGTTTTTAAGCCCTTTTGGTTTTTGGAGACAATGATGGGGCTTTCCGATCGGCTGGGTTGGGAAAGATTTTATTCGGCGATGACCAATTATCGTTTGGGAGGAGTTTGGGTCAAGGCCGTCCCCGCTTATTTGGTCGCTTTTGCCATTTTCTGGGTGGGAAACTTGGGAACGAGGATTATCAAAGACCTTTTGATTTGGAAATGGCTCAAAAACTTCAGGAAACAGTCTTTTTTGGAAGTCTTCATCGTTTCAATGATTTTAGGGGGTGTCGTTATTCCAACTTTCTTTCTGCAGGAGGGAACGCCCTGGAATACCATCCAGTTTTTCTACTACTCTTTATTCTTCTCGGGAATCTTGGCGGGGGTAGTTTTGGCCGGATTAGCCAAAAAATCATACGTCGCCCCTTTTCTGATTGTTCTTTTGACGATCCCGACGACGATTGGAACACTCAAGCATTATTTACCGTCACGGCCACCGGCCATGGTCTCAAAAGATGAATTGGCCGCCCTTAATTTTTTGGCAAAACAACCCGCCGGCGTCGTCTTGACCTACCCCTTCGATGCCTTAGCGGCAAAGGAAGCCGAGGCAAATCCCCCCAGACCTCTTTCTCTTTATGAATCAACCGCTTATGTTTCCGCTTTTGCCAAAAAGCCGGTCTACCTCGAAGACGAAGTCAATCTGGACATCACCGGTTATGGTTGGCAGGAAAGACGGGAGGCGACGGAGAAGTTTTATCAATTAAGCGATGCCGGTCAGGCCAGAGAATTTTTAAAGTCAAATAACATTGCTTATCTTTACTGGTTTAAAGGCCAGAGGGCTATTTTAGACGAGAGCCAACTGGGAATTTCTAGAATTTTTAAGAACGCCGAGGTAGATATCTACAAAGTCGAAAAGTAATCCTTCGTTATTCAAGGTAATCCTTAATTATTCATAGTCAGCCTCATAAGTGGTACAATTGAAGCTGTGGATAAGATTTCGGTCGTCATCAATACCCGCAACGAGGAGAAAAACCTACCAAAGACCATTGCCTCAGTTAAAGCCATCGCCCACGAGATAGTCGTGGTTGACATGAAGTCTGAGGACGAAACGGTTAAGGTAGCCAAGAGTCTCGGCGCCAGGGTCTACGAACACGAAAAAACCGGCTATGTCGAGCCCGCCAGAAATTTCGCCATTGCCAAGACGACGGGCGACTGGGTTCTAATCCTTGATGCCGACGAAGAGATACCGAATGGTCTTGGCCTAAAACTAAAAAAGATAGCCAAGAGTCCCAAAGCCGACTACTTTCGAATCCCCCGTAAAAATATAATTTTCGGCAAGTGGATTAAGCATGCCCATTGGTGGCCGGACTACAATATTCGTTTTTTCAAAAAGGGCCATGTGGTTTGGAACGAACTCATTCATTCCGTTCCCATCACTCAAGGGGTGGGGGCCGACCTGCCGGCAAAAGAGGAACTGGCCATAATCCACTTTAACTACAGCTCCATTGAGCAATATTTAGAAAGAATGAATCGCTACAGCTCCGTCCAGGCGAGAGTTTTAATCGAAGGAAAACATAAATTTATTTGGAAAGATTTAATCACCAAACCCGTCAACGAGTTTTTAAGCCGGTATTTTGCCGGCGAGGGCTACAAAGACGGCCTTCACGGACTGGCCCTTTCCCTACTTCAGGCCTTTTCGGAACTTATAGTCTATCTTAAAGTTTGGCAAGCGGAGAAGTTTCTGGAACAGGCAATCTCGGTTAAAGAAATCGATAATGAATTTGGTTCATCAATCAATGAAATTAAGTGGTGGCTTGCGGATATCAAAATAAAGTCAAAAGGGTTTTTCACCTCTCTCCCCGATAAAATCTCTCGAAAATTATTGAGCAAAAATGCCTAAGAGAAGACCGAAAGTAATAATCGTCATTCTTACCTGGAATGCCTGCCAAATGACCAAAAGTCAGCTTGGTGATGTGGCAAAACTCGAGACAAAAGGACTAGAGGTGGAGACCCTGGTTGTTGATAACGGCTCGACCGATGGAACCGACGAGGAACTTTCGGAATATCGGCTGCCGAACATGGGCTACCGTTTTCTGGAGACGGGGTCAAACCTGGGGTTTGCGGGCGGCAACAACGTCGGCATCAAAGACGCCATTAAGCGCGGCAGCGACTATGTCCTCCTGATGAACAACGACCTGATTCTTTCCAAAGACTTGCTCGTTCAACTGGTCAAGGTGGCCGAGCGGGACAAAAAAATTGGCCTCCTTTCGCCAAAGATGTATTTTGCCAGAGGCTACGAATTTCACAAAGACCGATATCAGCAAAGCGAGCTGGGAAGAGTTTTCTGGTACGCGGGCGGGATTATCGACCGGGATAATGTCTATACGTTTCACCGGGGCGTGGACGAGGTCGACCATGGCCAGTACGATGACCAGGTGGAAACTGACACCGCCAGCGGCGCCTGCGTTCTTATTCGAAGAGAGGTAGTCAAGGACATTGGCTACTTAAGAGAGAAATATTTTCTTTACTGGGAAGACGCCGACTATTCCGAAAGAGCAAGAAGGGCCGGCTGGAAAGTGGTCTATACACCGGCAACCTTTCTTTGGCACAAGGTTTCTCAAGCCTCGGGAATAGGCAGTCATCTCAACGACTACTTTTTGACCAGAAACAGGCTTGATTTCGGGCTGCGCTACGCCCGACCCAGAACCAAGGCCGCCCTAATCAAAGAAAGCGTCAAGCATCTTTTGGGGGGGCGGAAGTGGCAGAAAATCGGGACCAGAGACTTCTTTTTGGGTAGATTTGGGAAGGGCAGTTGGGGAACAAAATGACCAAAATCTCAGCCATCATCCTGACTAAAAATTCAGAGAAACTGATTCCCGATTGTCTAACTTCAGTTAGCTGGACCGACGAAATTGTCGTTATCGACGAAAACTCCAGCGATAAAACAAGGGAAATTGCCGGAAAAGCCGGAGGCAAGGTCTTTACTTTTTCTGGAAACTTTTCCGAAAAGAGAAATTTTGGAGCAAAAAAGGCAAGTGGCGACTGGCTATTGTATGTTGATGTGGACGAAAGGGTGACCCCCCTTCTTCGAAAAGAAATCCGATCACGGCTCGCCAAGCGCAAAGCGCCAAGCTCCGCTTATCACCAGTCACCATACGTCGCCTATGCGATTCCAAGGAGAAATTTTGTCTTTGGAAAAGAATTGAAATATTGTGGATTTTGGCCCGATTACGTCAAAAGACTTTTTAAGAAAGATAAATTCAGGGGCTGGACAGGCGAACTCCACGAAGAGCCCAACTTTGAGGTAGACGGTGAGGTGGTGACAGGGGGAAAAGGGAAAATAGGTCATTTAGAAAGACCACTGACTCACTTAAAGCATAACAATCTGTCTGAGATGGTTGCTAAGACAAATGAGTGGTCAGAAATCGAGGCGAGGTTGATGTATGAGGCAAAACATCCGCCAATGAATCTTTTCCGTTTTTCAACGGCAATGTTTCGTGAATTCTGGCTAAGGATGATAAAACAAAAAGCTTTTCTGGATGGGACGGTTGGTATAATTTATGCTGTTTATCAAGTTTACAGCCGGTTTATTTCCTACGCCAAACTTTGGGAAATGCAACTTAAGGCAAAAAAATGAGAGCGGCGATTTATAATCCGTATTTGGAAACTCTTGGGGGCGGGGAGAGATATTCGATGGCGGTTGCTAAAGCCTTAGTAAATAACGGCTATCACGTTGATGTCGAATGGAAAGGCGCGCCAATCAAGAAAAAATTGGAGGAAAGGTTCGGCATGGATTTAACAGGAGTAAATTTTGTCAAAGACGTCAAAAGAGGAGACGGCTACGAAGTCTGTTTTTGGGTTTCGGACGGAAGTATCCCCACCCTTGCCGCCAGAAAAAATTTCCTTCACTTTCAGGGGCCATTCCACGACGTCAACGGTAAGACTCTCCTTAACAGAATGAAACTTTTTAGAATTGGGAAAGTTATTTGCAATTCATCTTTTACCAAGGCTGTCGTAGACAAAGAATACGGGGTAAAGAGCCTTGTCATCTACCCGCCGGTTGACGTCACCAAGATCAAACCGAAAAGAAAAGAAAACATCATTCTTTACGTGGGTCGCTTCTCGACTCTTTTTCAATCAAAAAGACAAGATATTCTAATTAAGACCTTTAAAAGGTTTTGCAAAGAGTTTAAAGATTGGAAGTTGGTTTTGGCCGGGGGCATTGAAGTTGGGGAAGACGGGTCTTTGGGAAAACTGGAGAAACTCTCCTTAGGCTATCCAATCGAGATAGTAAAAAGCCCGTCCTTTAAGGAAATAAAGAAACTTTACGGCCAAGCAAGGGTTTTTTGGTCGGCGGCGGGCTACGGAGTTAACGAAAAAAAGGAACCAGAAAAGGTTGAACATTTTGGAATAACTACCATTGAGGCCATGGCCGCCAAAGCCGTTCCCTTTGTCTTTAATGCCGGAGGGGCAAAAGAGATTGTCAAAGACTCTGAAAATGGCTATTTATGGAAGACAACAGCGGAACTTTTGAAAAAGACGAAAGGACTAATAACAACCAGAGGTCTAGTAAAAAATCTCTCCGAAGAGGCGCATAAGAGTGCTCAATCTTATTCTTATGAAAGGTTTAAAAGAGAAATCATCGGGCTTCTTTAAAAAGTATTATCCTATTTTGGCCATTACTCTCGTGGTCGTGGTCTTTTTTTGGAAATTTTTTCTTAAAGGACTGATACCCATTCCAGCCGATATGGTGGTGGGAGCCTATTTTCCTTGGCTAGACTATAAATGGGGGTACGAAATCGGAGTGCCCGTTAAAAACCCGATTACTTCGGATGTCGTTTCTGTAATTTATCCCCTTAGAAGCTATGCCGTCGACTTGATTAAAAGAGGCGAGCTGCCTCTTTGGAATCCTTTGATGTTTGGCGGCTACCCCCTTTTGGCTAATTTTCAGGTGGCTTTATTTTCTCCCACTTTTCTTCTCTACCTGCTTCTGCCTAAATTATCGGCTTGGACCGGACAGGTAGTTCTCCAGCCGTTTCTGGCCGCCCTTTTTTCTTACCTTTTCTTAAGGCATCTTAAAGTTTCAAAATTCGCTTCCGCGATGGGAGGGCTGATCTACGCCTTTTCAGGGTTTAACATCATTTGGTTGGAATGGAATGCCCACGCTCTAACCGCAGCCTGGATTCCGCTGATTCTTCTTTTGACCAGCAAGTTTATTAAAGAGGCGAAAATCAAGTGGGGAGTCTTTCTTTCCGTTGCGGTCGCCTCCCAAATTTTTTCAGGGTATCCCCAGCTTTTTATTTATACCCTTTTGTCCATTTTTCTCTATCTGGTGGTTGTCTTAAGGCGAGAGCTTACTTGGAAAATTTTATTTCACCTTGCCTTTTTTATTTTAGTGGGCCTTAGCCTGACGGCGATTCAAACCCTTCCGGCCCTCGAGCTGCTTATTAATTCTCAAAGGGTGCAAGAAATCCTATCTTACGACCTAACTTATCTACCTTGGCAAAATCTAATTTCTTTTTTGGCTCCGGATTATTTCGGAAATCACGCCACCGGAAATTTCTGGGGAATGGGAAACTATACCAATAACATTGGCTACGCCGGGGCGGTTTCTTTGATTTTGGCAAGCATCGGCTATTTCAACTTTAGAAAGAAAAGAGAAGCTGTTTTTCTGGGGCTTTTATTGGTTTTTTCGCTTCTTTTTTCGCTGCCTTTCGTCTGGACGAAAATCTTTTCCGGGGCTTATTCGATGACCAGAATATTGGTTTTGGCCAATCTGGCCGTTGCCTTTTTGGCCGCCTTTGGCCTCGAGGCTCTTTTCAAGAAAGTTAGAGGGCTTGATATTTCAACCGCTTTGTTTTATTTCTTGACCCTGATTATTATTGCGGCCTTTAGTTTTATTACCTGGCAATCTTCCGCCGATGATAACTATCTTGTCGGATTAAGAAATTTAGCTTTTCCGGCCTTTTTTGTCGGTTTGACGATTGTTATTCTGGCGGTTGGGGTAAAAGTTAAAAAGCTTGTTAAATTATCGGTTGTGATGGTTGGGTTACTGGCCGTTTCCGAGCTTTTTAGATTCGGCTGGAAATATACCCCCTTTTCCCGACGAGATTTGGTTTTTCCGGAGACGCCGGTGATATCGTTTTTGAAAAGCCAAGAAGCACCCTTCAGGTTTTTATCGGAAAACGTAATTCCGATGAACATGTGGGTCCCTTACGGCCTGGAATCTCCGTCCGGCTATGACGCCGTCTACCCCTTCACTTGGTCGAAATACTTAGGGGTGGCCAATAAATCCGATAAAAATGCTCCTTCCCTTGGGCGGTATGCGGTTGTAGAAAACTACGCCAGCCCCTTAATTGACATGGCCAACAACCGTTATCTTTTGGTGCTTTCAAAGGGAGCAAAAGAACTCGAACTAGAAGAATCGGGCTATAAAAAGGTTTTTGAGGATAAAAGCGTCAGCGTCTACGAAAACTCGGGGGCTTTCGATCGGGCCTTGCTCGCTTTTGACTGGATTGTCCAGAAAGAGCAAGAGAAGGTCTTTGAGCGATTGCTTGACCCCGCCTTTGCCCTGTCCCGGGTTTTGATTTTAGAAAAGGACCCGGGGCTAAGGCCAAAGGAGATTCTACCAATGGGAGATGTTTCTTATAGGAAATATTCTCCCCGGGAAAGCGTCTTAAAAACGAGAGCCAACAAGGACTCTTTGTTATTTGTGTCGGAGGTTTGGTATCCAGGATGGGAGGCATTTGTTGACGGTAACAAAACGGAAATTCTCCGAGCAAACTCGACTTTCAGGGCAGTTAAGGTCCCCGAAGGCGAGCACGAAGTCGGGTTTATTTACGACCCCAAATCATTTAAAATAGGCGGGTGGCTGTCTATCGCCACATTAATTTTTTTATCGGCTACACTAATTTATGACAAGAAAAAAATCAGCCAAAGACCTTCATAAACATGTTCCGCCCAATTGGTATTTCCAGTCTTTAAGGGTGGACCCTCTTCAGAGGTATTGGCATAAAAGAAGGTTTGAAGAGATAGGAAAGCTTATAGAACCGGTTAATGGAGACGTTTTGGACGTGGGCAGTGCCGATGGAATGTTTTCTAAGGTGATTGTCGATAAGACGAAGGCTAAGTCTCTGACTGGAATTGAAGCCGTAAAAACGTCCGTCGCTTGGGCCAATAAACACTGGAAAAGAGAGGGAAGAATGAAATTTATGGTTGGGGACGCCCACGACTTAAAATTTAAAGCCGAAACATTCGATGCGGTTTTTTGTCTCGAGGTTCTTGAGCACGTCAATAATCCCAAAAAGGTTCTTGGTGAATTTAAGCGAGTGATGAAAAAAGGGGGTTACGGAGTTTTCCTTGTTCCGTCAGACAGCCTCCTTTTCAGAACGATTTGGTGGTTCTGGCTCCGCTTTTATCCCAGAGGCTGGGTTTGGAGAGACACCCACATCCAAACTTATAGAAATAACTATTTGCCCAAGGTCAGCAAAAAGGCAGGTTTTAAGGTCGAGAAAGAGAAAAAATTTAATTTAGGCATGCTTCATGCGGTTAAAGTAAGAAAAGTATGAGAGTTTCCATCATCATCCCTAATTTTAACGGAAGAGAACTTCTCGAGAAGAATCTGCCGTCTGTCCTAAAAGCGAAGGAAAACCAGGAGAACGAAATTATCGAAATAATAATTGTTGACGACGGCTCTTCCGACGAAAGCGTTAACTTTATTAAAAATAATTTCCCCGAGGTCAAAATTATCAAGCACAAAGTCAATAGGGGCTTTTCCGCGACCGTCAACACCGGCGTGAGAACGGCGAAGGGAGAGTTGGTAGCCCTACTTAATAACGACGTTATTCCGAGCGAAGACTTTTTGAAAACAGCCCTTCCCCTTTTTAAAGACGACAAAGTTTTTGCCGTTTCCCTTCACGAAGAAGGTTTTTCCTGGGCCAAAGGAACGTTTCAGAACGGCTATATTGAGATTTCTTCCGGAGAGGCGACAGAAAAAGCCCATATCAGCTTTTGGGTCAGCGGCGGCAGCGGGGTTTTTAGAAGGAGCTATTATCTAAAACTCGGCGGAATGGACGAAAAGCTTTTGTCCCCTTTTTATTGGGAAGATATCGATATTTGTTACCGGGCCGCCAAAAGGGGTTGGATTAACCTTTGGGAGCCTAATGCGAACGTCGTCCACAAACACGAATCAACCATCAGCAAGTTTTCGAAAAAATATGTGGAAAGAATAAGGGAGAGAAATCAACTTTTGGTCATCTGGAAGAATTTAACCAGCCCGTACCTGTTTAGAAAACACCTCATTGGAGCAGTAAAAAGGACCGTCAGTCATCCGGGATATCTGAGAATAGTAATTATGGCCTTGATGCGCCTTAGGCCTGTTCTTAAGGCAAGGGCCAAAGAGAAAAAAGAAACCAAGATTTCAGACGAGACAATCTTTGCCAGGTACTAATGAAAGAATTCTTTCGAAAGCTTTCTTTCCCAAAACTTCTCCTTTTGGGGCTTTTTATCAGACTAATTCTTCTTCCTTTTTCTTTTCATTCGGACCTAAACACCAACGCGATTTGGGGAATATATGCCCAGGAGTTTGGGCTCAAGGGTTTTTATGACTGGCTTAATTTCGGTAACTACGCAAGACCGGACTATCCTCCCTTGGCGATGGTGATGTTTTTAAATATTAGGAGAATTTGGGAAATCCTTTTTAATTTCTTTTGGGGCTTAAATGTTTGGATACCCCTTTTCCCATCAAACTTTATTCCCTGGTTTGAAATAAAAGGCTATCTCTCACTGATAAAACTTCCCGGTATTATTGCTGACATTGGGATTTCCATACTTATTTACCGTTTTGTTAAAAAGTTAAAAGGAGAACTTTCGGCCAAAGTTTTTGCGTCCTTTTTTCTTTTTAATCCGGCAATTATTTACGTTTCTTCTGTTTGGGGTCAACTCGACTCCATAGTTTCATTCTTCGCTCTTGCGTCTTTACCGCTTCTACTAGAGAAAAACTATACGAAGTCGCTCTCGAGTTATTTTGTTTCGATTATGACGAAAGCAACCTATGTTCCTTTATCAATTATCCTTTTTATTCAGTCTATTAAGAACAAAATTTCCTTAAAAAGGCTGTTCATTCTTTTTGGGCTTTTGCTTTTTTATCTTTGGCTGATTGGAGTGATATTTATCGACAAATCCTATCTTTTTTGGACGATACTTACCTATGTCAAGAAAATAATTCCGGGAGCAGTAACTCTACCCTACATCAACCTTAATGCCTTCAATTTTTGGGGACTTTTATTTGGGCTGGAAAGAATTCCGGATAGCCAAGAGCTTTTTGGCCTATCTCTTAACTTGTGGGGTTGGCTAGTTTTTACGCCCATCGCTCTAATAATTATTCACAAATTTATTAAAGGCAGAAATATCTTTTTTTCATCCTTGATACTTTTCTTTGCCATTTTTATGTTCATGCCCAGGGTTCACGAAAGATATTTTTACCCGGTATTTGTGTTTTTTCCGTTAGTTCTTTTCTATTATCCGAAACTAAAAAAATATTTTTATCTCCTATCGGGAGTATTTCTATTAAATCTTTATCACTGGTGGTGGGTCCCAAATATTCCAATCTTAGCTTACTTCTTTGATTTGGAGTGGGTAGAAAGATTCTTTTCATTTTTAAATTTCGTGGTCTTTGGGGCTATACTTAGGGAGTATCTTAGTAAAGAAAAATGACACTTTCGGTAATTATTGTTAATCTCAATACAAAGAAATTAACAGAGGACTGTATTAAGTCAATTCTGTCGGAGGGGTCTCAAATTTCCAAAGAGATAATTGTGGTGGATAACGGTTCCAGCGATGGGTCCGTCGAGGTCCTCAGGAGACTGAAAAAAGAAGGAAAGATAGACTTGGTCGAGAATAAAGGCAATTTCGGGTATGCAAAAGCAAACAACCAGGGGATTAGAAGGGCCAAGGGCAAATACCTTCTTCTTCTAAATAACGATACGATTGTTCATAAAGGCGCCTTGGGAGAGCTGGTTGATTTTGCCGGAAAGACTCCATCCGCGGGTGTCGTCGGCTCAAAACTGCTAAACATCGACGGAACCCTGCAGGCCTCTTGCTACCGTTTTCCGACAATCACCAACGCCATCAAAGAATATTGGTTAGGGGAGAAAGGATTGTTTGGAAAATATGCACCCAAAGGTAAAAAACCCGTTGCCGTAGACGCTCTTGTCGGGGCGGCATTTTTAATTACCCCCGCGGCTTTTAAGAAGGTGGGGATACTTGATGAGCGATATTTTGCCTATTTCGAGGACGTCGATTACTGCCGAAAGGTTTGGCAAAAGGGTCTAAAAGTTTACTATCTGCCCAGCTCGGAAATAATGCATTATCACGGCGCTACTTTTAAAAAGATGGCAAAAAGAGAAGACCAGTGGAGAAAACTTATTCCTGGAAGCAAAATTTATCACGGGGTAGTCAAGCATTACGTCATCAATACAATTCTTTGGCTCGGGCAAAAATGGGAAAAGATTTTCAAAAAAAGCTAAAGAGCTGGTGGCCTTTCCTGATTCTAATCGTTGCCTCTGTACTTCTTTATTCTTACCGATTGGATAGAGTCCCCGTCCACCTTAATCAGGACGAACTCGAATTCTCTTTGAATGCCTACTCGATATCAAAAACGCTTACCGACGAGAGCGGTAGGTTTTTGCCCTTTTATTTCTGGCACCTGAATGCTTTTTGGGCAACGCCGGTAGTCGTTTATCTGGCCTCAATGTTTTTGAGACTTCTTCCTTTGGCCGAAGCGACCATCAGACTGCCGAGCGTTTTAGTTGGCGTTTCGACCATCGGTTTCTTAATGATTTTAAGCCAAAAGATTTTTAAGAATAAATTCCTGACTTTGGCAACCGGCTTTTTTGCCGTAACTACGCCAGTCCTTTTTATCCATTCAAGGCTTCTTTTGGACAATTTATATCCGGTTCCTTTTGTCGTTTTATGGTTAATTTTCCTTGTCAGCTATCTCAAAAATGGCAGTCCATTTTTGCTTTTTTCTTCCGGTCTTGCCTTGGGGGTTGGTATTCATTCGTATCATGCCGCCAAAATCATGATGCCCATTTACTTTTTGGTGACGCTTATCATTTTTTGGCAGGAGCTCAGGAAAGATTTTAAATCCCTATCACTTTTCTTCTTGGGATTTTTAATTCCAATAATTTTGTTTCTCCCTTGGCTAAATGCCTACCCCGACACTCTTCTTAATCAAGTCAGTTACATAGGTTCTATAGATAGTTCGGTCGACGCCCAAAAAGGCCTTTGGGGAGTCTTTAGTTTGGGGCGAACCGGAGAATTTTTATCAAACTATGTTACTTATCTCACGCCCGGTATTCCCTTTTTTACGGGCGATAGGTCGCTTATCCATTCGACCGCAACAGTCGGGGCATTTTTGTTTCCTGTCGTTTTCCTGTTGATTTTCGGGATATTAAAAACCTTTTTAAGCAAAGACAAATTCGCCAAACTTATCTTATTTGGTTTTCTTGCCTACCCAATCGCCCCCGCCATCGTTAACGACCCCCAGCGGATTTCCCGGGGACTTGTTGTCATCCCTTTTTTGCTTCTACTTTCTATCTATGGCCTTAAATATTTAATGGCAATTAGAAAGAGAGTCTTTAAAATTCTGATAATTTTAGTCTTTGGCCTAAGCTTTATTCAGTTTGCCTTCTTTTTGAGAGATTATTTCGGGATTTATCGTCAAAAAAGCTACGGCTGGTTTAATAACGATATCGGAGGAGCTTTGGAGTCGGCGACCAGAAGTACGAGAATCAGAAATGTAAAAAATGTTTACATAGATAAAAATATCTACTTTATCGAAAGATACGTGAAGTTTTATTCGCTGAAACTTTCGTCAGACCTGGAAAGTCGGGCTATCTATTTTGACCCGGCCGCCATCGATTTTTCTTCATTTCCAATTTACTCCTTGGTTGTTCTTAAGGCTGAAAATGCTTCGGGGAGGGCGGGTAAGGTGGGTGGTTTTGAAAAAATAGAGACGATTCGTGAACCCAACGGATATGAAACTTTTTACATTTTCGATAGGGATGAGTAAAATGAAGTGGATGACCCCCAAGAAAATTCTTTTTTTAATCCTGGTTCTTGCTTCCTTTTTAAGACTGTGGGGAATTGCAAAAGTCCCGGTCTCGCTTTTTGGAGACGAGCTTGACGTTGGTTACCACGCCTACTCGATACTGAAAACCGGAAAGGATTACTCCGGCAATCCCTGGCCCCTCCATTTCCAATCTTTAGCCGAGTGGAGAACGCCTTTATACCTTTATAGTGCGGTTCCCAGCGTTGCTATTTGGGGGATAAGCCCGTTGGGAGTGAGACTGCCGGCGGCAATTTTCGGAATTCTTGGGGTTCTGGCTTTTTATCTTCTTGTTAAAGAAATTTTTAAGGATGAAAAAGTAGCCCTTGTTTCCGCGGGAGTTTTGGCTTTTTCTCCCTGGCATGTTCAATATAGCCGGGCCGGTTTCGAGGTAACGCTGCTTCTTTTTCTTTTAGTCTTGGGGCTTTATTTCTTTTTCCGGGGCTTAAAGGAGGGTCGCCTCCTTTGGTTGTCGACTTTTCTTTTGGCCCTGACTCCCTGGGCCTACAGTACGGCCAAGCTTTTTACACCCCTTCTTTTAATTTTTCTATTTTTTCTTTGGCGAAGGCAGATATTCTCTCTTTCCAAAAAATATCTCGTCTGGGCGGCCCTGGCCCTGCTTATTGTCGGCGCTCCAGTTGCCTATAGCACAGTCTTTGGAGGAGGGAGCCAAAGATTTGGTTATATCAGTATCTTTACCGACCCCACCATCCGTCCCGAAGTAGGGGTGGCTAGGGAAAGGGACGCCAGGATGCGGGGAGAAACTGGGACGGGACTTAATCCGACTATCGTTGATAAACTATTTCATAATAAGTTTACTCTCTGGGGATCGGTAATCTTAAAAAATTATTTCGAATCGTTCTCAACCGAGTTTCTTTTCAACAAGGGTGACCTAAACCTCAGGCATTCAATCGGTGTGGGGCAGTTTTACAAAGTTGAGGCTATCGCCCTTTTGTTAGGAATTATCTTTTTTGCCACAAGGTTTAAAGACAAAAAAATTAAATTCCTCATTCTTTTTTGGATTTTGGTGGGGATAGTGCCCGCCGCCATAACTCGCGACGGGGGAAGACATGCCACGCGTCTAATTTTAATTCTCCCACCCCTGGTTTTTCTAATATCCTACGGCTTAGTCGGGACGGTAAACTTTCTAAAAGGTCAGTATAAATTATTATTTATTTCATTTTACTTACTACTTTTTTCCTTAGGCTTTATTTCATATCAACACAACTATTGGGTCCACTATCCTTGGGAGAGCGAGCGCTGGTGGCACGCCGGGTTTAAAGAATCTTTCGAGGCGGTAAAAGAAGCTGAAAAGGATTACGACCGCGTCATTATTTCCATGGCGGGGGAGCCGGCTTGGATATTTTTTGCCGGCTGGAGCGAATATCCTCCCGATAAGTGGCACCAAGGCTATCCTTTCGAAAGTACTTATCTCGACGGATTCGGGGGTCTTTCTTATATTGATAAGTATTACTTCGGGGCGCTTGACGAGAAGGGTGTAAGCATTTACGACCTGCCTAAATACATAACCACTAGAGATCTATACCTGGCCGTTGCCAAGGAGGTTTCCTGGAACCTAATCATGGAACCTGAAAGAACCCCGGCCGGTCTAGAGTTAATCAAAGCGATAGCGTATCCTTCAGGAGAACCCGCCTTTTATCTTTTTACAGGAACTGGAAAATGACAAGCTCCGCTTATCTTTTTACAAGGTCTCAATGAATTTTCCCTTTCTGGCAGTCGTTCTCCTTTTGAACCTTTGGATATGGAGAATATTATCGATAAATCTTTTTTTGGGATTAATTCTTATATCGATAACCATCTGTTTATCCGTTTTGTTTGTTAAACCCAACAAAAAACTCACTGGCATTTTGGCAATCCTTGGAGTTCTGCTTCTAATTCTTCAGTGGACCACGACCAAAAGCGCCTCTTTAACCGACCTGAGCAACGACCAGATAAGGGTTAGGGATATGAGGCTTAGGGAATATCCTCCGATTTATTTTCTACCCATTGCCCATTGGTTTGAAGGAAGGCGCGAGAGCATTGCCTTTTTCAGACTCTTGAATAATTTTTCTGAAGCGGTAGACCCCAACCTATACTTTTTTGCAAATCATCCAAGAGAGAGAGTCGGAGTTAAGGAATTCGAGAAATTTCCTTATGTCTTTTTGCCCGCCTTTCTTATCGGAGTTCTAGTTCTAGCCGAGAGAAAGAAAAAAGTTTTTCTTTTAAGTCTTCTTTTGCCTTTGGCGGTACTGACCCTAAAGGGCAGCGATAATCCGCTGGGTCCATTCACGCTCTTCCCGGCATTTTCGGTGGCAATCGCCACCGGCACGAAGTTTTTTTACGACGCCCTTAGGAAAAAGAGGGTAATTATTTTGGCTGTCTTGATTCTAATTTTGGCGGTTTTTATTCAGACCTTGGCCTATGACAGGTTCTAGAAAAATAATCAATTATTTTCTACTCGGCCTAGCATTATTATTAGGCGGTTTCCTGCTCTTTTATAAACTGGGAAATATTCCCTCCGGTTTTTATATAGATGAGTCTTTACCGGGATATAATGCCTATTCGATTTTAAAAACGGGAAAGGATGAATACGGTAAATTTTTACCCCTTCTTTTCAGGTTTTACGGTTCTTATAATCCGCCCCTTTATACTTATTTGACGGTTTTTCCAATTGCGGCTTTTGGGCTTTCGGTTTTTTCCGTACGCCTTGTCTCTGCCTTAGCCGGACTTCTTTCGGCTATTGTTGTTTATAAATTATTGGCCGAATCCGGAACTGTTAAGAATAAGTTAACCTCGATAGTTGTCACCCTCATCTACGTGACCACTCCGTGGCTTATTCTCCATAGCCGGGTTGGGTATGAAGTCAGTACGGCCTATTTACTTTTCTCTCTGGGAAGTCTTCTTTTTTGGCTCGGGCTTAGGAAATATAGATTTTTGCTGCCGGCCTTTTTCTTTCTTTCCCTTTCCACTTATGCCGCTTATTCGGAAAGGTTTTTGGTGCCAATTTTTATTGTCTGTCTTTTGTTTTTCTTTAGAAAAGAACTATTTCTTAAGAGGTCGTCGCGCTACACTTTATACGGAATTTTGACGTTTGTCCTCACCCAAATTCCTCACTTAACTCTTATTGCTACACCCGCTTTTTTCCCAAAGTCCAATTTGATAGCCAGCTCGGCTGTTGTCTCCCAAGCACAGAAGGTGGCTCAATTTTTGCCATATCCTATTTCCTTGGGGCTATCTTTTTTGCGCGAGTTTTTCTCTCAATATTTAACTTACTTTTCTCCAAGGTCGCTCTTTTTCTTACCCGACCCAGACCCGCAAAGGTCGCTACCAGTACTTTCGGTTTTTTATTTTTGGCTGATAATTCCTTTTTTTCTGGGAATTTATGCACTTTGGGTAAAAAGAAAGGAACCCTTCTCTAAATTTGTTTTCCTTTTGGCCCTTCTTTCGCCGATCCCGGCCGCCTTAACCAAAGACCCTTTTGCCACCCATCGGGCCATGCCCCTTCTTTTACCACTGATACTTATCATCGGATTGGGGGTTGATTTAATCATCGACCGAATAAAAGGGTTTGTATGGATACCCACCTTTTTACTACTATTCCTGTTTTCTCTGCTTCTTCTTTGGCGGTCATATTTTGTCTTCTTGCCTAAAGAAAGAGCGAAAGATTGGGGATACGGATTTAATCTTTTGGCGGAAGAAATAAAAGATAGACCCAATACAAAGTTCGTCATAGACCAGGCCCGAATAAAACCGGCCTACATACAATTGGCATTTTTCCTCGCCCTTCCTCCAGAGGATTTTCAAAAAAGCGTCGACCCAGCCGTTAAGGAGAACTATTACGAGAACACAGATTTTGACGCCTATTATGCTTTCGGCAAGATCGAAACGAGGAATATTATTTGGGAGAAAGATAGTTATGGCGAGAAAGTTTTGGTAGGTGATGAGCTTTCTATTTCCCCCGAGCAGGCCAATGAGCATTTTCTGACAAAAGTATTTGAGATAAGAGACCCTGTCGACAGAATTATCTTTGTGGGCTATGAGACAAACCCGGCTAAAAAGTGTGCAATGGGGAATAATCTTGGACTATATTGTAGGAACAGAAAATGAAGAGTATTTATAAAATTCTTCTCATCGCATTTCTACTCCGGGTTTTTCTAGCTTTTTTGGTTTGGCACGGGGATGTAAATAATCATATCGACTGGGGAATCAGATTTTGGGAATATGGGCCGAAAGAGTTCTACTCGGCCAATGTTTGGAGTTTTACCTGGCCCAATCAGCCCCCAGGAACAATGTATCTTTTTGCAGGCATAAGGAAGCTTTTTGAACTCCTTTTTTCCGTCTTTTGGTTTCTTAACCTAAAAATCCCCGCTTTTCCTTCAAATATAATGTTTTTTTTGGAAACAAATCTTTACCCCGCCCTTCTTAAACTGCCGTCGATTTTGGCCGATTTGGGAATTGCTTACCTGATTTATAGATTCTTGAAAGACATTAAAAAAGAAAAACTTGGTATTTTGGGGGCCGCTGTTTTTTTGCTTAATCCGGTAATCTGGTATAACTCATCAGTCTGGGGCCAAACAGATGCGGTTGTTAATTTTTTTGCCCTCTTGGCCTTTTTCCTACTTTTGAAACGGAAACTTCTTTTAGCAACACTTAGTCTAATTCTCTCTTTTTACATTAAAGCCTCACTTCTAATTTTCATACCTATATTTCTGATTGTGGCTGTTAGGCAAAAGTATAAAATCGTCGAAGTTCTAAAAGCCGTCTCACTTCCTTTGGTCATAATCGGGATTTTGACGCTACCATTTTCTGGGGCAAACCCATTCGGATGGCTCTGGGACATTTATGCAAAGAAGGTTTTTATAGACCAACTCCAACTTATCACGGCAAACGCCTTTAATGTCTGGGCATTCGTGGCAGGAATCCATGCGAAAACCCAGACGCTTCTTTTGGGTCCACTGTCCTATAAAGTATGGGGGTCAATTCTTTTTGGAACATCCCTTATTCCCACACTTTATCTTGTTTGGAAAAAGCAGGACATGAAAAGAGTTTTTTGGGCTCTTTCCATCGTATCCCTCTCTTCTTTCATGCTTCTCACCAACATGCACGAGAGATATCTTTATCCTTTCTTCCCGGTCTTTAGCGTTGTTGCCGTCCTTGATAGAAAATTACTGCCGATATACTGGGGTATTTCGGGCGTCAGCCTTCTTAACCTCTATAATTTCTGGTGGACGCCAAAAATTCAGGGACTGATCGACTTAATGTCGGCCAGAGACAGGCTTGCCCCCCGAATTTTGGGTTTTGTAAACTTTTCTTTGTACCTCTCCATCCTCTCCCGTTTTCTTCGACTTTTTTATGCTCGGAAGATATAATTAGAGCATGCGCCGCTTCCTCTTGCCCCTCATTTTTCTTCTTGCCCTCGTCCTTCGTTTTTGGAACCTAGGCTCCTACCCAGAAGCAATCGACGAGGACGAAATGGCTTTGGGCTATTACGGCTACTCGCTTGTTAAAAACGGGACGGACGAATACGGAAACAAATTTCCCGTCTATTTTCAATCGGCGGGGGATTACAAATACGGACTCTATTCTTATTTAGCGGCAATACCCGTTTGGCTTTTTGGGCTTAACCCCGTCACAACCCGTTCGGTTGCCGCCCTGGCCGGGGCTTTATCGGTTGTTGCAATTTATTTTCTGGCGCTCACCATTTTCAACAAAAAGCGTTATGCGTTAATCGTCGCCTTTGTTCTGGCGGTGACGCCAACCCACATCCACTTTTCCCGGGTTGCCTACAACAATATTCTGG
>Ga0209318_1000747_pt1 | contig 27400 bp, 21 predicted proteins | sample RifGroE1_FD_183999 | JGI IMG/M metagenome (GOLD analysis project Ga0209318, IMG submission 183999) | Groundwater microbial communities from Rifle, Colorado, USA - Groundwater E1 (SPAdes) (version 2) | ecosystem: Environmental > Aquatic > Deep subsurface > Groundwater | place: Rifle, Colorado... | reverse complement strand
GAAGGTAGAGAAAAAGACATAGTTATTTCTTCCGTTATCCTGCACGACATAGTTAAATACGGGCTAGTGATGGAGAAATACACAACCAAAACTCACGATAGAGACGGAGCTGGATTCTTGGCTAAGATTGCAATTGACTTTGAGGGCATAGCTAAGAAAGATGTTTCTGAAATATGTAGTGCAGTTGCCTACCATACAGGTCGCTGGACGAGTCATAATAGGGCTAAAAAGTTTCCTGAGGAATACACAACTGCTGAACTTATAGTTCACCTAGCAGACATGTGCAGCGCTGGCAAAGAAGTTAATCTTGAATTTTTACAAGAAAATTTAATTGGATAGGAGGTTTGATGTTTTCTGATTTAAAGAAATATATGTTTTACGTTAAAATTAAAAACGTTAGGGATGGTAGGCATCAGCTCCCTAAGTATGCTACTGCCGATTCGGCTGGTGTAGACTTTTACGCCTACTTAGATGCACCTTTGGTGCTTAATCCTGGGGAAAGGAAGCTTATACCTCTTGGGGTTGCTATGGCTATACCCAAAGGCTATGAGCTTCAACTTAGGCCTAGGTCTGGTCTAGCCTTTAAGCAAGGCATCACTCTAGTTAACACTCCAGGGACTATAGATTCTGACTATAGAAATGAAATTGGGGCTATTGTAATTAACCACGGAACGGAACCAGTCGTAATAGCCGACGGAGACAGAATCGCGCAGGGGGTATTTAATGAATATATACAAGCAAAATTTGTGGCAGTTGATGAACTTGACGAAACCGAACGTAAAGGAGGTTTCGGTAGTACAGGGGTGTAACCCGCAGGAGCTTTTAAGCACAGGAAACATAGCTACTGATGTGTACAAAGAGCATCTAGCGAACAGACAAATAATTCTAAACGGCCCTGTAGATGAAACATGGATTGAAAAAGCTGTTATGGCGATAGAGCGTTTCAATAGTGAAGATGAAGAATTGACCGCTAGGGAAGTAGGGTACAACAGATTATACAACCCTATAACCCTATTTATAAATAGTCCTGGAGGTTACGTTACAGATGGTCTTGCGGTGGTGAGTGCAATATACCAATCAAAAACTCCTGTTGTAACTGTAGCACAAGGGCAGGCAGCTTCAATGGCATTTCTAATTCTAATATCGGGCCACGCCCGGTACGCCTATAAATTCAGTGCGCTTATGGCTCACTCAATCGCTAACTTTCCAGGCTACGGAAAGCTGCAAGACCATAAGGATAACGCAGACCAGCTAGCTAAAGACCAGAAGGTTATTGACAGCATAATTGTAGAGAGGAGTAGAGTAACGCAGAAGAGACTTGATGAGTTACATGCTAAGAAACAGGACTGGTATGTTACAGCAGAAGAGGCGGTTAACCTAGGGTTTATTGATTCTGTAGCCCCAGTGGGGCTTGAAGTAACCCCGGTAAGTAAACGCAAAGTAGCTAAGAAAGTTGCTACAAAAGTTAAATAAAAAAGGGTGGAATTAGGTATATAATATAGATACCCATAGGAGAGTGTACAACAATACACTCTCCTTTCTATTCTTTAAGAAGGAGAACAAAGCATGTATATTCACCAAACGTACGACCAAGAATTTGTAGACTTAATGATGTACCTAAAATCTAAATACGGACAGAAGTTGTTTGATCTTGACGGTATCGGCAAGCAATTAGACATGTCAAAATTTTCAAAGGGGTTCTTTGCCGCAACTACCACTGCAGATGCAAGTATAGACTCCAATGCCAACGTATCAGGCATTAATAACATAACTTATGGAGTAGAGCTACCAAAGCCGTACTACAAACTCAATAGTTATTACATGCTGTGGAAACACATGAAAAAAATATACGGAGAAGAGGTAGCTTGGAAAGCTATCGAGCAGCAGATTACTGGTGGGATCTACATAAATGATGCAACTGGAATCGCCTCAGGCACAAGCTACTGTTTTAATTACAGCACTTACGATACGATGCTTTTGGGCCTCCCAATGATCGACAAAATTAAATCTGTTCCTCCTAAATATCTATATAGTTTTAAAAGTCAACTTGAGCAGTTTGTGGTTATCGCAGCAAATAGTACATTAGGAGCTACAGGGCTTGCTGATTTGTTAATAGTCATGAGTTACTATGTAGGCAACCTTCTAAACACTAAGCAAGACGCTGGGTTCGCCTTTTTAGATGAAAAGTCTTGCTGGGAGTACGTTAAAGAGAATATCACTAGTTTTATTTACACAATAAATCAACCAGTTAGGGGAGGAATACAATCTCCGTTTACTAACGTATCTATTTTTGACAGGCCATTCCTTGATAGTCTGTGTCCTAATTACGTGTTCCCTGACGGGAGCTACCCAAATGTAGTATTAGTAGAGAAGATACAGGAGTTGTTTTTATCTGTAATGAACAAAGAAATGGAGCGCACGCCTGTTACTTTTCCGGTAGTAACTGCTTGTTTTTCAATTGATGACGATAAGGAAATACTTGATGAAAACTTTGCTAAGCTAATCGCCAGACAGAACGAAGCATTTGGGTTTATCAACATATACTTAGGGAAGTCTTCTACGCTTAGCTCGTGCTGTCGTTTAAGGTCGGATATGGATAATGAATACTTCAACTCATTCGGAAGTGGCAGTTCAAAGATAGGGTCTATAGGGGTCGTGACAATAAATTTGCCAAAGGCGGCTACTAAAGTATCTAAAATAAGTAACAGCGTAGAAAGGGAAACCAAATTCTTTAGTGGGGTGAAAGAGTTAGTGGGGGTAGCTGCTAAGATTAACCATACTAAAAGAACCATAACCAAGAAGAGGATTGAAAGTGGGAACTTACCGCTCTACTCACTAGGTTTTATGGAGTTGTCAAGACAATACTCCACTTTAGGAGTTAACGGGCTTAATGAATGCTGTGAAATTATGGGGTACAATATTCTAGAAAGTGACGGGCAAGATTTTGTAGTAGCTCTTCTAGAAACTATTAACCTTGAAAATGACAAATACCAGAAGTTGTACAAGACTCCACATAACTGTGAACAAATCCCAGGAGAAAGCAGTTCGATTAAATTGGCTGCTAAAGACAGACTTCTAGGGTTTAATGATAAGTACGATATCTACAGCAATCAGTTTATTCCTCTAGTTACTAAGGCTGATTTGTTAGATAGAATCAAGCTTCAGGGGTTGTTTGACAGTCACTTTTCAGGCGGTGCTATATGTCACCTAAATGTAGAAGAAAGGATAAATGACCACAATAAGATAGTAGATCTTATTAAGACGTGTGCCAAGCAGGGGGTTGTTTATTTTGCTATTAACTACAATATACAGCGATGTGTAAATGACCATATGAGTATAGGTAAAGATACGAAGTGTTCAATATGTGGGGCTGATGTTGCAGATAACTTTACGAGGGTTGTTGGGTTTCTTACCAACGTTAAATACTGGAATCAGGTAAGGCGAGAAGAAGACTACCCAAATAGACAGTTCTACAAAGCAGAGAAGGTTAAACTATAATGAGGATACTTACTACCCAATACTCCTTATCCTCACTATCTATTGACATTTATTTCGCAGGCTGCTCAGGCCCACATTGTTTTAATTGTCACAACCCAGAAACGCATGACCCTACTAAAGGTGACGAGGTATCAGTAGAAGAACTAAGCGCGTACTTAATAAGTAAATCAAAAGAAAACCCTAGGCTAGTTACTCAAGTTATGTTTATGGGCGGCGAGCCTACAGAGCAGCCTACTAAAGAGCTGCTTGAATTGGCTGAAAAACTTAAAAATGCAGGGCTTAAGACGTGGCTGTTTACGCGTAAGATTATAGCAGAGATTGACTTTAGTATTAGAAACCAATTCGACTATATTAAAACTGGTAGATACATAGACGAGCTTAAAGGAAATTTCGATACAGTATATGGAGTTACCTTAGCAAGCTCAAACCAAAAGATACTTAAAAAAGGAAAAGATTACTAGTAACGCTACGTTAATTCCCGTAGCGATAACTAAAAAGCCCCTCAACTTTAGTTGAGGGGCTTTTCTTATTTCTTCTTCCTTGGCACTCTCTTCTTCTTTGCTGAATCTTTTGCAAATAAAAGTCCTATACCAGTAGAAGCTCCAGTTGCAACTATACCGACGTTCTCGTACGTAATAGGAACTGCCCCTGTATACATACCATAGGCCATAGCCGCTGCTCCGGCCAATGGGACTACTCCTGCAGTTGATGTTTTCTTATCCTCAATAAACCCGGCAAGTATATCTTTTAGTTTCTTACCCATTATAGACTCCGTTGAAATAAGCGTATACTCTACTACGGTACACATCAATGTCGTGATCTTTTGTATCTATGCCCCCATCATTGTCGTGAAGCACAAGTGATTGGGATTCTACGTGCTTGTAAAGAAGCCTAGGAATCATAGGCACAGGGTCATCGTCGCATATTACCCTAAGATGATTCAAGGTAGGGCTGCTGCCCCATTTAAAGTATACTCTAGGAGACCCAAAGCTAATTACCTGACACTCCAAAGCTTCCGCTAGTATAATAGCGGTAGCTCCGCCTAGAGAGTGGCCTGTTATGATAAAATTTTTTGATTCTTCTTTTATTCTTTTAGCTTCTTGCACTAGGACGTTGCTAGCGCCAACGAACCCTTTATGTGCTATGTGACCTTTGGGACTGGGCGCTGGCCAAAACCTAAGGTTTCTACGCACGTTCATTTTATTATCAGTGCCTCTAATAGCTAAATAGGTAGTACCATCTATCTCGCATACATGATAGTACATATCATCTACTTGAATAGCTTGTGCATCATCGTAGCTATTATAGCAAGCGTCTACTGCTGATTTTATAGTGTTCATCTCTTCACCTTAAAGTGGAAATCAATCTTTCCACCAACTGTAGTTGCCGTGTCTGATCTATCACTCTGATACTTTGTATCGTTAGCTGATAGGCTAACATCGTAGGAGTCTAGCTGGTGCCTTGAGCAGCCTGATGCAATAACCATCAGCAGCGTACACATTATTATTCTCCGCCGCTCCGGTCCTCTATATTCTTCCTGCACAGTCACCTCCATTCACAGTGTTTGAAGTTCGTTTGCCAGGATGCTTTTGCGTTCGTGGGTGCCGACAGAAACTTCAAAATAGCCCGTCAACAGATTTCCAAATCCACCATCGAACGAGTAGGCTTTAAACTCTCCCCTCGTTTGACCATTCCAGCCTGATGACCATTACGGAATTACAAAATTGCTGCCAGCGGTCCAGCCCCCGGTAACGTTGCCGCCTGCGCCTCTATTTTCGATAACTCTTACTTTTGGCGTGTAGGTTCCCGCCCCCAATTTAGAGATGGATACGTTGTAACCTGACCCCTGAAAAGCTGATACATCTGAGGACTCAGTTAACGATACTGTCCTGCCCGCTGATATAGCGGCAGATTCGTTTGCATCGGTCCCACTTAGTTGCCAGATGATCTGGATAGTGCTGATTGTGTCACTGGTACCGATGCCTGAAACCGTACCGGAGGCGGCGAAGGTGGTGTTTGCTGCCGACACAAACTCAAAAAACCCAATATCAGCAGTAGTGCGTGAAGTGTCAAAATAGTCGGTGGCAGGGGCATTGAGTGACGTTCCCGCGTCAATGGCCGGTGAGCCTGCGGTGATTTTGTAGTCATTAACGCTGGTGGACAGCGATGCAGGATTCGCCAGCAGTGGGTCACTGGTCAGGCTGTTGTTGGCCCACGAGATACCGGTGTCGGTCTGTGAGGTGGTAGGTAAGGTACGGAGATCAATACCGGCCATAATAGTATTTGTCCCAGCCCCGTCGGTCAACTGCACCATTGATTTGTAAATGGTGTAGGTGTCGCCCACCTGCGGCAGCGTGTCCCAGGCTGGGACAATCCTCAATGTGGTAGCACTGGCTGTGTGGGCAATCATGCGGATCTGCCCCGCGCCGGTGCCAGAGGTGATTTTGATCCACATTGCCGACGGGCTGGTTACGGTGTTGATGTCAGTATCCCGAAAATCGTCAACCTGCCAGGTTTTTGCGGCGTCGGTGACCGTGCCGAACGGAGTTCGACCACTGGAACCGTCAGCCGGATTAGTTCCGGCGCTGGTGAACGAGCCGGTGCCCTGCACCAATTGGATAGCCGTGCCGCCATCCCATGCCAGTGTTTCGTCACTGCCGGGTGTGGTTACTGTCAACGCCAGGGCTTTGTTGGTTTGCGGACTGCTGTAGCTGGCCGAATGAAGTGCGACCCCTTCAACATTGCGCGTTGCCGCCAGATTGTACCGTTCCCCGCCCCACGTAAACGTGCCGGGGGTAACATTGAGATAGGCTGCAGAGCCGGAGTTGTACACAATATTGTTGTCGAGGCTGACCAGGTGCAGCCGGGTACGGTTGTAACGGGAGTTCCAGCCCAGCCCCACCTGCACGCCGTTGGTGGTCATGGAGTGGACAATGTTGTTGTCATACTCGATATTGGTGCCCACGGTTACGATGTTGGTGGTGCCAGAGCCGCCTATGTCGAGGTCTGACAACTCCAAGCCGTTGATTGCGTTATACAGCGTATTGTTTTTACACCTGATATTGTCCACCCATACGCGATTGTTATAACCAAGCTGGAATAACCCGGAGGTGTTGATGCTGATGCCGTGACCCCACGCCACGTTATTGTAAAAATCAACGTCGGATAAGTACTCGTCCAGGCTAGATGCGGCCATCATATTTGAGTGTTTGTTGCAGTTCCTAAAATTGTTGCCATAAATTTTTATATGCGACTCGTGCAGAATCGTCCGGTAATTATGGGCGAACTCGTTGTGATGAATCAGCACCGGGTGGCCGGCAGTTCCGTAAATATGTTTGATATACACGAGAGACGAGGCAATGGCGGACGAGCCGAAACCGTGCAGATAGTTGCCAGACATGTCCAGATCCGGCATCGGAGCGCCGCCATACTGCTTTGCCTCCCACAATTGCGCCGCGGCAATTTTGTTGCCGGTAAATGTAAAATTTGACAACGGTATAGGAATCGCGCTGTAACCTCCGGAAGAGACAAAATAGCGGTATGTCTTAACCAGATTGTCGCGCAAGGCTACGTAAGCGCTGGCCTCAGCGTAAAAATTAAGAGTGGCAAACGCGCTCGATACGGCATAGACGGCACCAAAATCATTGTTGGCAATCAGTATCGGGTCGGCAGCCGTGCCGGTCAGCGCCCGAAGGCCGAGGAACGAGGCCGAGTACCTTACCCGGTTGTTAGCAAACCTGAATAGACGGTCGGCTGCGCTGGCTGCGCTGTTTTTATATCTGACAGTAATTCCGCCATAGTTGGAACCTAACGCTGTGGTGTAAAAACCCATGTACTCAAAATTGCAGTGTTCAAAAAAGCCTTCGTTGTAGGTGGTATTCTCCAGCAGCTTGATGCCCCAGCCGGTATAGGTGAGGTATTTATAGGCGATAGTCGCGGAGATGGCGGCATAGTTCTGATCGGTTACTTTGACAAATATCTGTCCCATGTCGTGATTAATGGAATAATCCCCGACCTCGGTAAGGTTGGTCGGATCGGGCAAACCGTTGGCGTCCAATTGGTAATTTTTGCGGGTTGTGAATAAACCCGCCGGGGCCATCGCCGAGACGTTTATTGACGTGCTGCCGGTAGCCGAGTCGTCGCCGGGACCGGTGCCGTCTGCATTGGCTATCCAGTCGCGGTCGAGTTTGATGTTGATGATGTTTTTATCCACCCAATACTGTTTTTCGTGGGCGGTTGTCAGGGTAGTGGTGCCGCTGTTGTTCCAATTGACGCGGGCAGCCGGGGAGGTAAAGGTTATTTTTTTGTCAGCCGTGCCGACGGCGTAGACGGTGCCCTGTATCAGCGCCATGTTTTGCATTTCACTGGCCGAGTCCATCGCTACCGCGCTGCCCGGTTGTGGCTCGAATCGGCCGTACCGCTCAACTTTCAGAGGATAGCCCTGATTGAGTCCGTAATTGGTGAGCCCGGTAAACGTTACCGTCACGCCGTCGGCAACCTGCAGCCGCACGTAATTGGTTGCTGAAACCCCTTTAACCAAAACCCCGAACGTGGTGTTGTCTGCCGGATTGCCGATGGTCAGATTTTGGTCGATGATAAGAGTGATGACGCCGCTGGCCGGGGCGTTGATGATAACGGTGTCGCTGTTTGCGTTGCTGTCGTGACCCGGAATAACGCCGCCCTGCCATGTGGCCGAATCTGACCAGTTATAGGTGCCTGCGGCCTGGCCGGTGGCGTTGGTAATAGATGCTCCCCAGGCGTTGCTGGTTAGGAGGAGCAAAAATATACTTATAAAGAATAATCTCATCCCGACCTCCTATGGTACTAAGTTGGTAATAACTATGGTTGCACTCGGCAGTGCGTTAAATTCATCTATTCCAGTTTTAACCAGGTGCTGCGTTGTCATGATCGCCTGCCACATTGGGGAGCCTAGCGATACCAGTTCCAGGTAGGTATTGACCGGTATTTTTACCGACCATCCTGCCGATGTTGTGTAGCCTGTGAAAGTGGAAGGATGCGTCCACTTAACCTGCATGGATGATTGACCTGGGATGAGCCGGGCGCTGTAATTCGTGAACAAAACGATTCTGCCTGTGGAGTAATTGGCTAACGTCAATCTGCCGGTGGCGTTGGCAATGTAGGTGTTGTTGGTGCGTAACGTGGCATCGCCGGAAAGCCCGGTTAATGTGCTTTTCTGATACCGCGCATCCCCCCGCGTGTCGTTGTGGTACTGGGGGTGATCGTCGGCGGTTTTGTGGGCGATGCGCTTGGCGTGTTGTGCGGCGGAGTAGTCGTTGAAACCTTCGAGGGTTTTGTAGGTTGCTGCTGCCGTTGAGGTTGCAAGGCGCGCGTTAATATTGGAGTCTTGTGCTTCATCCTTTGCGGCTTGCGCCGTGCTGTAGTTGTCCTGGATCGCTTTAAGATTCTTACCTTGCTTTGCTGAGAGAGCCTCAGTAGATGAAGCGGAGGTTAGACTATCCTGAACAACTACTCGGTTAGGCATCCTATTGTAGTCTAACGTAGCGCTAGATAACCGCTTATGCCTCACAGCAGAAACACTTCCAACGTCAGTTTTATCCCCAGGAGCCGCATATATCTGGGCTACAAAGAAAGCGCCAATAGTCGCAGTGAAAAGTATAGTAGCTTTATTTTTAATTCGAAAGTTCATTTATAACTCCACTATTTTTAGTACAGTATTTCCTTCTTCGTCTAATCCAACCACTAACGTATATTGCGTGGTTATTTGCGTGTCTTCATGCTCCAATACTACTTGCGTGGCTCCTAAAACTAAATCGTCAATCTTATCTAGCGCCTTTTGCACAGTATCTTCTGCTGAAGTTAAATTACCAGCAAACCCAGTAGTAGCTACAGAGATAATACTTGCTGTATGAGTTGATGGGTGAGCATAATTATTGGCGCTATCTGCGATACCACTTAGCTTTGTTTTTTCAGTTGCAGTAAATGCTTTATTAGTTGTGCCATCAGTTACTATATCAGCAGAGTGTGTTGAAGGATGAGTATAATTATTTGCAGCATCAGATATGCCTGCTAATTTAGTTTTCTCTGTAGCAGTAAAAAGCTTATTCGTAGTTCCTGATACATGGTTATCAACAAGTCGGTCACTAGCATGATAATGGAGAGTGCTATCACCGCCGTCCGTTAAATCTGTTCGTTGAGCACTAGTTATGTGATGGTGGTCGTTTGCAGCACCACCTAGCAAACCAGTCAATCCCTCATGGTCAGTCATAGCAGAAATATCTGCCCACTCGTAGCCTGTGTTAGTGGCGTTTCTTTTAAGAGCTTTACTAGCTACCGGAGTTGGTATATCTGCTATGTCAGTTAAGAAAGATCCTGTCTTTGTTACAGTAGCCCACCCCTGAGTTCCTGTGTGGTTAGCCCTATCTCTATCAGCATTGTGAAAATGGAGTGTAGAGTTAATTCCATCATCTAAACTATTGAGATTAGCGGCAGATATAGTTACATCGTTTATAGTTGAAAGAGGCTGTGTATGGCTAAGAGGAGTTCGTGAATCACTAAGCCTAGAGTCGTTAGTGCCAACTGCTATAGGATTCTCAGCATCAACCGCAGCTACAGACAGCTTAACAGCCCCAGCTACTAAATTAGTAGCGGCGCTTGTTTCGCCGGTCACGATAGTGACTACAGTAGCCCCGTTATCAGGGTCATCAGAAACAGTTACTCCTGCTCCTACAAAATTAAGCTTCCCCTGTGCAGGCGCATTATTACCTTCGTCCTGTACTACGTGACCGCCTCCAGACAGAACTATATCATTCAAAGTCGCGTAAGGGTTAGCTATAGAAGGATTATTAGCAGCATCCAAAGCTATGTTCTGCGCAGTAGTTAAATGCAGAGACATATCTTGTAAATGCTGCGCAAAACCAGAAGTCTCATTGGCCTCTATAGAAGCGCCAGAAGCTTTAAACGTAGCCCAAGATAATACAGATTCCCCTTCAACTAAAGGAGATATAAAATCTTTAATCCCAGTGTGATTGACACTACACTTGTAGAAGGCTGTTTCTGTCGCTCTAGAAGTAGGCCAAAGTGCTATAGAAAACTCAGCCGAGCTGTTAGTAGTTACAGATTTTGTAACAGATGCTACTCTTTCACCAGTTACACTATCGAAAAAGTCTTTGGCTTTTCCGTACCTATCAACTAAGGTAAAAGAAACTTCTATATTAGACAGCAGATTACCTGCAGGATCTTTAAGACCAGCTCCGCTGTTAGATATGGTTCTTAGATTTAAGGCCATCAAGCACTCCTTAGTATAGGTAGAACATGTTCTACTTTAGATTAAAAACAGTCCTACTATATATTTATATACCTAAAACATGCAAATATTATTACTTTTTATTTTATACTTGCAGGTAGCTGCGCGTGTGGATAGTCTTTAAACGTCTTCCAAAAAGCGCCTGCCTCCAACCCAATATCTTTAGCAATATTTGCAGCTTCTAAGTAATCAGGTATACCATCCTTATCCCCATCCCATTTAATATCCCAAACCAAAGTCTTTCCATTCTTCAAAATGACTATATCAAAGGCTCTAGATTTACCATTAGCGTCAGGAAAGTGTTTACTATTCATAGTACTAGTCACTGTGTATTTGTTCTCAGAAGGAACTAGCATAGACATACCTGCGGCAAGCCGCAGTATGTTTACTTCTACCAATGACTTTCTGCCCTGAGCGTAGTAGGCAGTCTGCTCTGCTTTAGTTCTTAGTACGCAAGTTAAGGCGAACGGAACTCCAGCCTCTGCCATTTTAGCTGAAAATTCTTTAAAAAATTCCTGTAACTTTGGGTGCATATCAGAAATTTGAGGTTTCATTTTCTACCCTTTTTCTCTCTTGTTTTATTCTTAGTGGTGCGTTTAGTGTTACGAGAGTTGCCTTGATTGGTCTTTTTAGACTTACCTTTCCTTTTGCCCTTAACTTCTTTGTCAATTTTAGATGTTTTAGGTACTGCTTTGAGGGCTGGTTTTTTTGCCATTAGTATTTTCCTTTATGCTAACGTTAATGTGGTACTTCTTACAACCCCATCAGCCCCTTTTACCTTAACTTTAAGGCTAGTATTGCTAGTTAACTCAAACTGCATAGTTCCATTTACTGTAGGAGTTGAGCTAGCCGCTGGGCTAATAGTAAGCCCGTTTGTAAATTTCTGGTCTAGCCTGCGTATAACCTCAGTAGTCAACCAATGAGGCCAGTCGGCTGTATACATGTCTATCTCAGCTAGATTAAGGTTAGGTGTGTAGTAATTGCTTATTTGGTACTGTCCACCTGTAACAGCGCTACCTTCATAATTAACACTAAGGCTAAGCAAAGTATCGCTAGTAATAGCAGCTACTTGATAAATAACAGAATCACTTCGTACTTTAAAGCTGTTACCTACAGTAACTCCAGTTAAGAAGGTAGTGCCGCTTCCGACTACTTTATTGCTAACTGTGTCGGATACCTGCGGGGAGCCACTACTTCTTACTTGGTTGGTATCTAGAAGTGAATTAGTAGCAGATGTTAGGTATTCAGTGTAATTAGCATCAGTTGAGGCTTTTCTATATATTCTGTATGAAGTTGCCCCAGTAACTGCGGTCCAGGTTAAGTACACAGCGTCATTAGTGGAATTAGCCACTACTGCGTTAACCGCAGCAGAAGGCAAAGACTCGCCAGAAGGAAACACAGCAGCCAACTTATAGTTATATGTAGCTAGCGGTATGGTTCCACCTGTAGTAAGGCTGGCGGAAAGTCCTATAGGAGCTGTTCCTTTGTATATTGAGATTGTTCCGTTTGATATGTATGCCACTTGAACCCTCCTAATTATATGTATAACCGTACTCTGGTAGTTTAATAGTAATCCACGTCAACCCTTTACAAGTTCCTATTGAGTCTAGTACTCTTCTAATGTTAGACCTTGATGTTTTTAAAAACTTGGCGGCTGCTGTAAGCGAATCGAATACTTCTCCAGTATCAACACACATTACCTTCCTCTTTAATTCATCTTTTATTTGCCTATTCTTTAATTTTATTGATATTTGTCTTTTAATATCATTTGATAGTGTTGACCCTACTGCTCCACCACTACGCAGGTTATATAACACGCTGCTACTTTTATAAAAATTTATCCAAAATTCTTCTTTAAGTATAAGTTCGTCTCTACTCACCCCGCTATCTATAACAACCCATGAAAAATTAGCAGGTCCATATTTACGTAGAGCCAAATGAAACAACGATATTCCTTGGTGTTTGCTTTTAGCTCTACTTATGTGCTGTCTTTTCCTATGCTCTAAAGAGTTAGTGGTGTACCCTATATAAATTTTTCCGTTTATATTGTTCGTAGCTTTATATACTATCACTATAAAACCTCAATAAAATCAAATAGTTAATCAGCCGCAGTGGTAGCTGCAAGCTATCATTCTAGTATCGTCTTCGTCGTCAGCCCAGATGCAATCTTCTCTAGCTTTAGCTACTGTATAGTTGTGAAGAAGGTCATCATCCTGCTTCATACCTTTCCCAGGTCTTGAAGAAGAGCAAATGTAATCACCCGCTTGAATGTTGCCACCGTCTTTACATACGTTTATTCCCCCGTCACCAACTGCATTTATATGAATTAAATCATACAGTTCAGCTAGTTCTAGGTATCCGTCTATAGGTTGCCATGAAGTGACCCCTTTAGGATCGACTATACCCTCTTTGGTTTTATCCACTAGAGACATAGGGATCTCTTCGGATAACGATACTCTCTCTGAACTGGCTACGCCTATAATATCTCGTTGCTTCTCTTTAGTTGCCACTTCGTGTACAAATATATTTTGTGCTATATCCCTTTTATGTACTAAGGACACATCTACAAGTATATCTCCAGTAACAAGTGCCAAATCTTTACTATATAACCCTTCATGCGCTCCGGTAAACGACGCTACTACAGTTCCTTTTATCTTATTAGACCCTGCTGCATAAAAATCGTACCCAATTCCGTTACCTTGTACGCCTTTGCCCCCAGCCCCTTGTGCAGACCCGGAGACTCCTATAGCATTAGATGCATTAGCAGACCCATAAATAGCTACTGAACCGAAAGACGAACCATATATAGCCACATCATCTGCTGATAAACCTACTACTCCCTTTTTATACCCTTGCAGCAAATTACCAAAAGAAGCAAAAGACTCTCCCCAGGTGTCCACCGAGTTTCCTATATTAACCATAGCGGTGTAATTACCACTACCATTAGCGTCACATATAGCTATAAACTGCCCTATATCAGAATTTACAATTAGGCTAGGTTTATTAAGTGGAGTACAAGTAACTCCTGCCGGGTGTGTATAGGCTATATTACCAGAAACCCCTACAGGTATACCTTGCAATGTATTACCGCTTTTTGATGTGTAATAAAATGTTTCTACACCTCCGCTACTTACCAAATAAGCCCACCCAGACGCAGGGAACTGCTCAGCTGATCTTAGTGTTATAGATGAAGAGTTAACTGGTATAATATTAGGTGAGTAACTACCGCTAGTTAAATAATTCTTATTTACTATCATTCCAGAATTTATGTTATCAGCGTTCAACTCTCCAGTATAAACAAAATTAGGCCCAATAGTAGTATAACCCCCGCTTAGCACCGTTCCATCTGGAGCTTTAAAATCAGTTCCTAATGTAGCACCCACAGTTGCCCCATTCGCGGGTCTTCCAGTTCCTGAAACTTTAGACCAATCCGCACCAGGTAGAGTATCTAAAACCTCAGCCGTAACAGAAGTAGGGGCAGCTGTATCAAAAGTAATCTGCCATCCTGTCTCCCACAAGTCCTTAGACATTCCAGCGTAACCGAGTGTCACATCCCGTATAGTTATCTGTGGATACGACCATGCATCACCTACATTGCCTATCCAGACCGCAGGTAAACTAGAAGATACCCCAAATCTTACAGGGTATTCTACGTTGCTTGACCCTACCACTCTAGCTGTTACGTTATACCAGGCGCTAGCTCCTGCGTAAGCATACCCAGCAATTTCCATAGTACATGAGTACCCGTTAAGATACTCGTAAATATCCACAAAGAACTTAATCATAGTATCTGCAAAAACAGGCAGGCGTATTCTAATCGCCCCATTCTTGGATGAGTCAGTAGTTCTGTATTGCCCTCCATCAACTGACTTCAAAAACCCGTTCATGTTACCAGCCCACTGGCTATTAGTCATAGGCCCAAACTGAACATTGCTTATAGAACAGTTTGAGGAGTGCATGGAGCAGTCAAAATACAGTTTAAGATTAGCCGCCGCAGGGGTAAGTGTACCAATAACAGTACCATTCTTAAGAAGCTTAACTACCACTCCGTCGTAAACAACTGAAAATACATCCCCAGCAACATAAGTGCTCAGCCCTGAAGCAGGTGTCTGGACACCGAATCTATAACCGTAAACAGTTCCGCTAGCTGTTATGTTTATAGCGTAATGAACTGACGCGTATGATTGATTATAGGTAGGCTCTGTTGTTAACCCTGCCACAATATCTCTATCGTTCCTATCAGCAGTAAAAGTACAGTATGAGCCCCCGGCGTATCCCTCTTTACTATAGCAATCAGAGTCCCAAGCCGCAGCTCCATTTACTTTAGAAATCTTATTACCGTCAACAACACAACTATTTCTAGGCACTAAAGTGGTAGGCTTGCTTTCTACTTTTCCCCAAGATATAGTAGCATTAGCCCCCATGCTAATACCATCATCGCCTACAACAAGACCAGTAACCTTAGCTTGAGTTATTGATGCGTCTGCTACCTGTAAACTGCCTATAGTCGCTTGGCGGATAATAGCCCCATCCATCTCCATACTATTAGCTTGCCGCATGTAGCAAAGGTAGTTGTTAGTTCCGTTACTAGGCGCAGAAGAAGTAACAGCAATTATTACTTGACTTGCTGTTAATGCAGGAACAGCTCCAAACGCTGCTTTAGAGATAGTAGCAGTACTACTTGAAAGAGTAGCTATAATGTAAGAGTTGTGGGCACTATCTAGTGTTCCTTGGGCTAATGTGTATACTGTGTCGTTTCTTATAATGCTACCAGCGGTCCAAGTAAGTGTTGTGCTTGCAGAACCAGCAGGGCTAAAATTAAAGATAGAATCTCTAACCCAGAAGTCTGTCCTAAGTGTTGTGTATAGTTCGTCAGGAAGAACTTGTGGGGCAGAAACGTAAACTGAGTACTGTGGTGAGTAATTAAGCCCTAACTCGCCGAATGCATCTACTGCACACACGACGAAATTCCACGTACCGAACAAAGTTACGGGAAGTATGAACGAAGTCTCTGGTCCTCGGTTTACCAAAAGGTTTTCCGCAGGGATAAACCCACTAGATTGACTTGCGTAAACCAAGTAATGAGACACATCTATCTCACTAGAAGGTGTGAAGTTTACTGCTACAGAATCGTTAAAAGCTGTAAGAGTAACGCCACTAACCACAGCAGGAGAAGGATTGCTAACATCTATAGTAGCCCAAGCCCCTTCTCTACCCAGTTTATCTACAGCGCAAGCTCTAAACCTAATATTTCTATTAATACCGTCAGCGTGATTTTGGATATAAGTGTACGTATACTCTTCTGTAAAAGACTTGTCAGTTCGCCTAACAGACCCAGAAGAGTTCAAAACTTCTATCTTATAGTACTTCAACCAATCGGCAGAAGAATCAGAGCCAGCTCCATTAGATTCAGCACCTGCTGAAAGCCCAGTTAAAGCATCTAGTAACTGAGGTTTGCGCCAAGTAAACTTAACATCCTTACCTAGAAACTCAGTGTTGTTGCCTTGCCCGTCAATTTGAAGACCGGATATTCCTCCCAGCATTACTGTGTTAGACAACGAAGCTGTTAAAGTAATATCAGCAAACGGAAGATTAACTAAATCATAAAATGCATCATTAAGAGTCTGCTGCACTCCTTCTTTGTAAACAGCACACGCTACAAACTGATACCTGCCGCTGGTTAAGACTTCTGGGATAAATACATGTCCAGTATTATCTATTGACAAAGCGGTATAGACCCCTGAGCCATAAACCCCATAGTATATAATTACACCTTTCCAGTTAATCTGCGTAGGGATTGTGTAATAACAATCAACGCCAAACTTAACTGCTCCAGATGAATCTGTGTAGGCTCTTTCCTCTACTTTGAAATTTGTTATAGACGACACATTTAATACATCAGGCAACCTAGAATAGTTTACTTGGTATACTGAACTAAGCCCAGATATATCATCTGCGCTATCATAGATAGACTCGTTGTATTCGACACACATTACTTCTACAATTTCATCTGTATCTCTTTTAAGCCCTATTATTTTAAAAGGCTTAATTAGATTAGTAGCTTCGCCTACGTAGTAAGTGTCTCCCGATTTAGGAGCAGGACTAGGATCTTCTGAAAGCGTTATTGTAGTATACGCTCCAGGGGCTGACTGTACTAAACTATAGGTTTCAGGCGCAGCCACCCCGTCAGTTATCATAACAGCTAGCACAGAACCTTCTATAAAGACTGCCTCAGCACTAAGTTCTAGTTCTCTAGTGCCTGTATTGTAAGATACAACTTTACCTCCATACCCCCACTGAGGAACGTCGTGCTGGACTCCTATAACATCGCCAACTGTTGACATTATGCCGTGAGTGCCAGTTTTAAAACTTACGGTAGTAAGTAGGTTTTCCCCAGCAGCAAGAACGTACTTTCCTAAGGATTGAGCTTGCTTATAGCTAGTTACTCCTTGTAGTTGTATAGTTTTCTTGCGCTCTTCTATAGTCAGGTCGTTAGCTAGGCCGGCTGACTCTACTATAAGAATATCGCTTTTGTAATCGTCATCTTTATTTAGATATTGTATCTCGTATGAGTTGCTTATACCCCGATAAGAAGAACCAGCCTGCGTAAATTCTTTAATATTGCTCATGTTAAAAATTTGAGAAATATTCTTCTTACGGTCTATGTCAATCCACACAAGCCCTTCTGAGTAATACCACGACGCGCGCATTACGGTACAAATTGCAGTCAGTATTTCAGGAGCACTTTTAGATTCATCTATTACAAGGTTAAGACTAAACCTAGGCCTAGCCGCAGTCCAATCCGCAGAAGCAGGGTCAGTTACTACTGTGCCGTCATCTTTAATTCTAACGTCGCAGTACTCTGCCATTGTGTAGAAGTTGGCCAGCATTAAACCGTGCTTGGATGGGTCTATTTTGAAATAGTTGCCAAGCCCGTATCTCTCGTTAGTTAGAATATCGTAAAGGCACCATATAGGGTTATCCGTCCAAGTTTTAGTAGAGGTAAGCTGACCGTTCCAGTTAGCGTACCCTCCAGGCATGTATCTAGAAGAGCCATTATAATTGCTTCCGTTTGTGCCAGCAGGAACTTTTACTTTTACGCCTTTGACAACAGAGGTTATATTAGGCATACTACCAGAAATCTGGTCAGTAGCTTTTATACGCAGACCTAGAAGTGCAGTGTTGACATACGATATTTCACTAAAAACTATCTCATCAACTGACTTAAGATATATATTGTCGCCTATGGAAAGGTCAGCATGATGGTTGTCAGTAACTCTTAGTAAACTAATACTATACGTACCAGTGGTAGGGAACACCATCTCTCTTGCTACAGAAACTTCCGCCTTAGTAGCTTTTGCCGTTAGTTTGTTCCAGTCTTTATAATTTTGTGGTGCCGGATATTCTATCCAATCCACCGCGGACTCTTCTTTATAGAATAGTTTGAACTCTACGAAGGTGTCGTTGGCATTATTATAAAGTACTGGTGCAGAAATTACAACACTAGCGGCATCAACGCTAGTAGTAGTTGTTACCACCGCCCCCATAGTAGGGTTATCTTGGTTTGGATAATCCGGCTTACTCGCTAACATGCTATACGTGTATGAGTTCTGTACCCGGTTAAACCCGTACATTGAATTCCGATTGTCTAATGTGTCTAGTGCGGTGGTTTTAAGTGTATAATCATTAACTACTAACGTGGTTTTTCTGGTATGATTATGGTCATTATAATATGACAACCACTCAGACAAATACACTTTAACAGTAATAGGAGTATTTACAGGGTCAAACGATAAGTCTACAGTAGCAGTAAATGGGTTCATTATGTATGCAAACAGGGAACCACTGGGGACAACCCACTCACGGAAAGCTGTAACTGGAAATACATTTTCTTTTGTAGCTAGTAAAGTGCCCCCAGAATAAAGTTCTACTTTATTTATAATTGTATCCGTGATGCGATCGTCAAAGGAAGAGGTATGGTGAGAAATACCGTGGCTAAAAGGTATTGATACCCCGTTAATATACTCAGCATTTAGTAGTATAAATTCAAACCCGGTTTCCTCTGGGTAGACATAGATAGGAGACGTGTTTAGATTATAGTAACTGCTAGTTTCTTTAGGGGCAATTAGAGGCCACTTGGGTTCATTATTAACAGTACCGGCGCGCCAGAACGCAGCTATATCCTCGAAATGTGTTATATTTTGGTCATTAACTTTTATAGAATTTACGTCTATACTATCTATCTCTCCTTCAGACAACCCATATTGAGCATAGAGAAATTGATCGGTTCCTAAAACATCTACAAATGCATTAAGAGTATGCCCACCTACCCTATGCTCCCCGTAAATAATACTTACAGGAGTGCCTGGAGTAGTGGTATTTTTTATTCCTGAGAATGTGTAGGTAGACGAAGTAGAGGTGCCTGAATCAAAGGTCGGGAGTGTAGGCTGCCCTATAATAGCCTCAGCGATTCCACCTATTATTAGAGAAGCTCCTGTAGTGTATAAGTAGGTCTGAAACGGATTCCCAGGCCAAATTACATTACTAATAATACCAGCTACTATTAGTACCACCCCAGCAATTATCTTTCCGACAGCCCCAGCACCTTCGGGAATATCCCTACCAACATACAACACATCTTCGGCAGTAACTTCAACCCACAACGAGTCTGCCTCGAATACATAGCTATCGTTTAACTTAAACGAAGTCTTGTCAGCTTCTTCTGAGTTCTGAGCAGTAAGATACACAAGCAACTGAGGAAGTTGATTAAAAAGATCCTGTAGATTCTCATTTAAAGTAGCACCTACTGTAGTTACTTCATCTTTAAATGATGTGTATTTTCTAAAATGTGGGTCAAAGATTACTCGCAATGTAAACCTCTTGTGTATACGCTGTGTATTTTATCTGCCCAAAAACCTTGCCTATACTCGCTACAGATAGTTCCTGCTTCTATGGTGTGGAGCATGTAGCTTTCATCTAGTACTATTGCTAAGTGTTTCGGGTATCCTGATTCGTTTATTAATATAATGTCATACTTATTTACGGTGTTAGTTTTTGTGAATCCGAAGCTTGAGTACAATCGTATAACTTTCTTAGCATCAGTTAGGTGCCAATGTTCTTCATAGTCTGTATAGTCAGGTAGGGCTATGTTTAAACTATTTTTGTAAAACAGTAATATTAATCCTAGACAATCACAGCCATTGAAGTCTCTTCCTAGATGTTTATGCGGAATTTTTAGATAGTCTAGATAGCTCATATTGCTCTTTAAATTTTTCAAATTGCCATTTGTAATTTCTGTTTTGTTTTCCGTAGATACTGTGAAACATTTCGTGGCAACTTTCACACAAAGTAACTCCATTACTTAATTCTGTACGCAGTGTAGGATTATTAGCGTAATCTTCTAAGTGATGCGCATTTAATTTTCCACCCACTTCTCCACAGCACTGGCAAGTAAAACTATCTCGTCTGTATACCTCTGTTCTCCAGACTGCGTATGCTGGGAACGCTCTACCTGCTTGTCTGTGTTCGTCCGTTAATTCTGGGTTATAATTGTGGTGGTTTGGTCCAGTACGATCTACTTTTAGTATACAACCACAGGACTTTGTTTTTCCGCCAGTTAGTGCTGATACCAGAACACTTACAGTATTTCCGCAGTCGCATAAACATTCCCACTTATATTTTCCATGCGACTTGCCTGATATTTTTATGGCCGTTAATTTGCCAAACCTATGGCCTGAAATATCTTTTATTGGAGGAGTATACTGGTTTAGTCTAACTACAGCACACCCACAAGAAGAAGATTCATGTAATGACACAAACATTCTAGTAACTCTTTTGCCACAATCACATACACAATTCCATATAATACACCCGTTACTGCTTCTGCCGTGTTCGGATTCCACTACTAATTTTCCGAACCGTTTTCCTACCAACCTCTTCTTATTTTTAGTGCAACCACAGGATACTACATCACCACTTCTCAAACAATCACCAGAAACTTCTCTAGTATTACCACAATCGCACTTGCAGAAATAGTAAATGCTTTCTGACTTATTTATCTTTCCTATCTCGTATAGTGCCGTTAATTTTCCATATGTATTTCCAACACAGTTTTTCTTTCCGCCTTTACCTAAACAACCGCATGATTTTTTATCACCACGATTTAAAATGTGAGTAGTAGCTGTTGTTAATTTGCCACAATCACATAGACATTCCCAAATAACTTCGCCCCATTTATTTCTACCTACATCTCTTAACACTGTAAGCCTAGTAAATACTTTGCCGTTCACAAAAAACCTCAATAAAATCAAATAGTTGTCAGAAATATAGCGTTCGTCTCCCGTGTGATGGCACACCGGGGAACGCGCCAAACCTAGCCAAATTATTATGTGCTTTGCAATCTACCAAATCTTTCTTACAGGTAGGCAACTCTCCAGTGTACCCGCAGGTAAGCGGGTCTTTATATCTCCAATAGCAAACACTGGTATATCTGCGCCTAGGTAGTTTAACGCTAAAGTCTATCAAAGGCTCTAGATTAAATTGAACAGAACTTTCATTAGCAGTGTACGAGTCAATTACATAAACTTCTTCTGAAAACGAAGTAGTGCTAGCGTCGGGGTTTGGGACTTCTAGTATGTTTCCATTGCCGTCTTCTACGATTATGTATGCTATCTTGAAAGCATCTTGGTTTGTACTTCCAAAATCAAACCTTAAATCGGTTATGGTGCTAGTAACCCAATCATCACCGCCGTTTGAAAGTTGCGACATATCATAAATTAACTCTATATAGTCAGAAAAATAGGTAGGTTGTGCTGCTATCTTTTTGTAAGATTCTGTTGCCCCATGTAGTGTGGTGTGATAAAACAGAATACCTTCCCAAGAAGTACCTGCTATTCGTTTTATCAGTACCTTAACCTTTGTGTAAGTAGCACCAGAAAATGATAAGTTAGATATGTAAAACATAGGGTCGTTGGACGTAGATGTTACTAAAACGCCATCCCCACCAGTCGCTAATGTAGCACCACTTGCTCCCCACCCGCACACACTATTTTTAAATTTCCAGCCTGTGTTTACCGTGTCTAAAAACTTAGCAAATACAGTCTTAACTCTTAAAGTACAGCCCCTAAGACCATTGTAGTTCTCTAGCATAGACGAAATAGTCCTGTCTACGTTAGAGACTTGTATATTAGCCTTATTAATCTCTCCTGTGCTAGTTACCTCTACTCCATTAAATTTACATGGGAATTTAGAGTACACTACACTATTATAGGTAGCATCGTCATTGCTGTCGCAAAAGGTGAAGTCAGGCACATCAGGTACTTCTAGAGTCATCAAATGTAAAAGCTGCGATTGTTCTTCTGCTACAGCTTCTGTTTTGAATAGTGTGGTTAGATTTTTAGGCATAGGGTGTGTAGCTCCAATCGTTTCCTGCTACTATAAGAAAGTCGTACATTATTATGTTCTGACAATTTAAATCGGTTTCAGAAGGTTCAGTATTTCCATTTAGATGACTATGGTAAATACATAGTATGTCTGGTTTTGTATTTAGCAACGTGAACCATTCTCTCTTGTCAAATACAAAAGTGTTATGGCTGCTTGAAACGTTTTTTATTGGGATAATGGTGTTGTCTTTTAGTACAACACCACAGATTTCCTTGCGTTGCAAAGCAGCCATAACTTGTATTTTTTCTATAATATCTTTAGGGCACATTAAGGTACTTCCTCAAGTTTTATTGAAAGTTCGTATAGAGGCCCAGCTACATTATGAAAAGTATTTTGGGCTTGGAAAACGTCCATAGCAAAAATTACCTTGTACGTTATTTTAGATACAGGATCGACCCAGGTAAAGGCTTCTACCGACCCTAGTCTTGAGATGAAAAAATTTCTAAGAGTTAAATATTCTGTGGCATTTAACGCTACATACTTAAACTCAAAAGTATTAATAGGCTTCGACCTAGCGCGTCTCTGACTATGAGAGCTATCAAATGGGTCTTTAATAGTGCTGGTCTTAACACCGTACGTAATAGGGCGAGACGGATTTCTAATTTTTTTCCCAGTGGTAGCATCTACTACAGGGTATGCTGGTATTGACATTAATTTATACCTCTACTATAGTTATATACCTGAAAGGCGGAAATTTTATTAATTTCCTTGCTGTGCAAATTTAATCGTTTTATATGTCGGGCCTCGTTTCGCTATATCAAGGTTTATTACGTTTATTATCTGGGCATCCGAAGTCTGTGGAATTGTATTTGGATCTACGAGATTTATAATTTGCAAATTTCCTACTTCAGAGCTGCCTGCTTTTTCTTTTGTAGCAGCCGCACCACCCGCACTTCCTCCGTCAGAGAATCGCTTAACCCTACCTTCATTAAGTTCATTCATAAAATCAACACCGTACTTTCTAACAGATTCTGCCTTAACTACAAACTCTTCTGGAGCCAACATAGCAGGCACCGAATCAATACCTTTAACCCCTCCAGTAACGTAGCCCCCGCCAGCAAAACCTGCAGGGCCGACAACGGTAGTTTCATAAGGACTAGGAGTAAACTGTGCTCCGCCCATATCTGCACCGCCCCCGAAAGACGAGGCTATTCCTATTATCTTCTGTACTATAGCCACTGCAATCATTTTAGCTATGTACTTCTGTAGCATATCTCCGATATCTTTAAGTATCCCGCCTAACCCTTCCCTGAAAGACCGCCAGGCATCTTGCCCTTTACCTAGGGCCGTAATCATATTGTCTATAGTAGACGTTAATCCATCTCCTAGAGTAGAGGTAATATCAGCCCCTAGCTGCTCAGTACGCTCATTAGTAGTGCCAAACCCTATGGAACCCTTCTTAACCCCTCTACCGAAATTACCGCCGAAACTATTATCCTTCTGTCTAGCTAGTTCTGCGTTCTGCTGTTTTATAAGCTGCACCACCGCAGAATGTTTGTCTTTAAGAGACTCAAGCGCGTCCACATTTTCTTTGTAGTACTTGTTGTTTTCATTATTTTCACTAACCCAAACTTCAAGGCTAGATATATTGTCTTCGTAGGCTTTTTTCTTAGCAGCAGAGTTTTCTAATTGTGCCTCAGTCTGCTTTATAGTCAACTCTAACACTTCTTCTGCTGTGGCTGCATCTTCTTTGCGAAGCGTTATTTCTTGCTGCCGAGTGAACAAAACCTTGTCGGCCTGCTTCTCCAGCCTATCAGACGTTATCTTTACTCTACCTTCATCAGGCAAGGATTCACCTAGCTTAGGTATAGTAGAGACTTTATCATCTCTTTCCTTCTTAAGAGCATCAAGCCTTGCTTTTAATGCTTTATCAGCCTCACCATTTCCTTCATAAAGACCATAAGCCCCAGACTTTTCCAACAATTCACGCTTGGCTGCTGCAGCATCTTTCTGGTATTCAGCTTCATAATACTCTACCCACTTCTGCCGTAGGCGCATAGACGCCGCAAGCTTATCCTCAAAAGAAGCATTTCCGTCAGATAGCACCTTCTCGTCTAACTTCATAGTGGCCTTTAGGCCATCCATCTTAGACTTTTCTTCTAGCTCCGTAGTTTTTCTAGAATAGTCGGATAGATTCTTTTTAAATATATCCAAATCCTTCTCTAACTTATCCTCTAAAGTAAGTCCATTTTCAGTTTTAGAAAGTGGAGCTACGTACTCAGGCTTAGTGCTGTCCTTTTCTTCAGCTTTTTCTTTATCTGTTAGCTTCTTGTAAAGATACTCCCCTGCCCCTGCGTTGAAATATTTTCCGTATTCACCATTAGGGGCTAAAGAGGCATCTTGTGTTTTGATAGCACTTTCCGCCTGCTGCAACTCAATCTGCTTGTTCTTTATTTTCCTATTTACTAAAGCACTACCTTTGTTGCCAAAGAAATCCTGAGTACCTTCTGCATACTCTTTATCTCTTTCCTTTTCGAGGTCAGCTAGTTCTCTTCTAATCTGTACAGTTTTAAGTACGTTTGAGTTGTAGCTATCTACATCCCTGCGTATTTCTTTATCCCGCTCTTCATTCATTCTTCTAATAGCGGAGGTAATATCATCGTACTTAAGTTTCTTAGCGTCTAGCTCCTTGAAAAAAGTAGGGTATAGATTTATAAGTTCCTGTATTTTCTTTCTGCTCTTCTCCTGTACTTTAACAGTTCCATCTTCTGCAAGGTTGTTTTTGTCTACTAACCCTAAGATAGTGTACAAGGCATCCGCTTTGCGCTGATACTCAGCTGAGTTCTCGGCCATCTTAGTAGTGCTTGCCTCGATCTCTCTAGCGGTTTTGTTTGCTGCTTCTCCTATCTCTTTTATAATAAACAGAACTCCGCCCAGGGTTAATGAAACAGCCGCTATAATAGGGTGGCTATACAAAGTCCAGAAAAGGGCGGCGATAGCAGTAGTCATAGCAGTAGCGTGAACTACCATTTCTCCAGTTCCTGTTCTAAAACCTACAAGCAAGTCTTGCATCTTGGTGCCAATTGACCTGAATGATTCACCTAGCCCAGAAAGTAGAGAGTTAATCGTTGTTACTAACTCACTACGGAGCACGTTTAGTTGGGCATGAAATCCCTTCATGGACTCATTCCACGCAACGGCTGCAGCGTTAGTATTGGTTATACGCTTTTCCATTAATTCTAGTTTTTCAGAACCTGCCTGTACCAGCGTAGCAAATCCTCTGCCTACCCTAGCTTCTAAAGCCTGGAATATGTGCTCTACCTCTACTCCCTTCTTTCCAGTTCTACTTACCGCATCCTCAAACGTTTTTACTATTTGAACCATAGTATGAGTTTTCGGAGATATATCTTTTGCTGCTATATTATACTCTTTAAGAAGTTGGTTAAACTTAGGAGTCGGCGCGGCTAGTCTAGTCATGAACTGAGACATAGACGTACCTATAGTGCTGGCCTTAATCCCCTGATTAGCCATAGTTGCGATTAACGCAGTTGTTTCTTCTATAGACTTCCCAAACAACGCCGACTGGTTGGCTAAGTAGTTAAAGGAGGTAGAAAGATCCCCTACTTCTAGTTTAGAAGCGTTAAGAGCAGCAGTAAGAATATTGGTTATCTTTGTGCTATCCTTGGCTTCTATCTTCCACACGTTCATAGCTGTAGTTAATACTTGGCTAGCTTGCCGCGCAGTTGAGCCTGTGCCTGTGGCAAAGAAGTCTGCCGCCCTTGCTACCTCTGGAATGTCCTTTGATTCGACGCCAGACTGTGCCAGCATCTTCATAGATTCCATTACTTGAGCAGCAGAGAATTTAGAATGTGTAGAAATTTGAAGAGCAGCTTCTGATAATTTAGCCATTTGGCTATTAGAAGCGTTAGCAATAGCAGCAGTGTCATGAAGAGCCTGATTAAAATCTGTTACTGACCGATAGGCAGTTTGAAACTCTCCAGATATTAAGAACAGTACTTTCCTGATTGAGTAGAACTCTATAAGTCTAGTGGTAAGCTTAGAAAACATATCGTTCATAGCTTTTCCACTTTTGGTTATTTGTACTAGCTCTCCGTTAACCATACGCAAGCCTTGCTTGGCTAACGACTGCATGAAGTGGTCGGCTTGCTTAGCTTGAGTGGCCATATCTTTGGCCCAAGGCCCAGACAGATCCACTGATGCACTAGAGTTACCAGATTTTGACCTAGCAGATTCTGCGAATATTTGATTCGCATAGTTTACGCTAGCCTTGTGCTCAGCCCAAGCTCGGCGAGTCATAGCCACTTCTTCTGCTGCGGCTGCTTTTGTGGCTGCGCGCCTCTTATCAGTTTCTTCTTTTAGTACTTTAGTCTTTTCTGCTTCAGCTTCTTTGAATATCTGTTTGGCCCTAACTATATCAGCTTGGTACTCGGCCCATACTTTTTTATTAAAGGCGGCCTCTTGATCTGCCGCAGCTTTAGCGGTAGCCTTTTTTTCATCAGCAGACTGCTTGAATATTTGGTTTGCCCTAGCAATATCCGCACGATACTCAGCCCATACTCTCTTGTCAAAAGCGCCGTTATCTGACGTGCCAACTTTAGCCATAGCAGCAGTTACTTTAGCTTGGTCTGCTAAAAGCTGGTCCTGTATCTTCTTAGTTTCCTTAGCAAGCTTTTCTCTTAGCCTGGATGTTTCAGTATATAGTTTAGTCTCTTGGTCTACGCTAAGCTTAACAAACCGCTCTACTTGCTGAGTATTGTACATCTCCTTAAGGCGCTCTTTTAAAGCGTCAGCCGTACCGCCCCAGACTTTACGCAGAGATTCTACCTGATCGGTAGTTACCTTAAAGCCAGCGTTTACTTTATTAACATCACCTGATATCTTCGATAAATCTATAGCCTTTACAGCTTTTTCTATCCTAGCTATAGCTTCGTTAAATTTATCAGATATCTTAAGTTCTAACTCTATCCCTAAACGCTCATTGGCTCCGGCCATTGTAACTCTCCTATATAAAAACTAAAAATGGTGGGTCAAGACTCGGCTTTACCCAGTTCAACCCACCACTTATTAACTACTCTCATTATTTCCATAGATTGAATCAAAATCCGCGCCTAACATAGCTCTTAGATTCGCTTCCTGCTCCGCGGTCATTTCCTCTATGCCTTCTCCAGTATCTACCCCTACCTGTTCGTCAGAACTTTTCCCACCAAGAGCAGC
>Ga0209318_1000740_pt1 | contig 27722 bp, 37 predicted proteins | sample RifGroE1_FD_183999 | JGI IMG/M metagenome (GOLD analysis project Ga0209318, IMG submission 183999) | Groundwater microbial communities from Rifle, Colorado, USA - Groundwater E1 (SPAdes) (version 2) | ecosystem: Environmental > Aquatic > Deep subsurface > Groundwater | place: Rifle, Colorado... | reverse complement strand
TCTTTCTTAATACTCTTAAGAGAGAAATTTAATATAAACATTTTCTTAACCTGAGTCAACACTACAAAATAACTACAGGGAGTGGGGAAATGGTACAACGAAAGTCAATTAAAGTTCACAGATGTAGTATACAAGTTCCACGCACCACTATAAAATTACCCATGACACTAAAATGTGCTATCATAGGGAATAAATTAAACGAGGCCACCCGAGAATCTGATACTATTAATATAAAGTGGTATTATGAGAAGTTAGTATGCAAAAGTATGGGATGGGGCTATCATTGCAGCAGTGATAAAAATTGGATACATTTTCTTAGAGTAAGAGAAATATGCAGAATGAAGGAATGGGATTATCAGTTATATTTAGATTCCCAGTTCTATAAGTTAAAGGATTCTCGACCTTATCCCAGCAATCTCTATTCTAAAAGGGCTCTCGTTACTTTTACCAATTACCTTGCAACTATCAAGAAAAATTATAGGGGAACTCTCGGAGCAGGGCAGAAACAAAAAGGAAAGAAAGTCCTCAGCTTAGAGAAAGAAGTGGTTGAATCTATCATATCCTCAGTAGACCTCCTATCTACATATATACAAGATACAGATGATGAGGAAAAACGTGAGCAGACAAAAATTTTAAAACTATATCACTCATGGGAACAGTATTCCCCTTACTACTTATATAGCTTACCATGGTTTCATGACATAATAGGAGAGTTTACCCCTAGCAAAAAATTAGATGAACTTAGACATGTATGGGAATTAATAGAAAAAAGTAAGAGAATACGGGAAATTGTGAAATCTACTGTTGAACAGTCAGAATCACATTTTGGGATACCCTCCAACTTAGATTTGTAATACAAAAGAGACAAATTTTAAGCGGTTGGGTTTTTTAATTTTCAGTAGGCTCAGGTCGGGAGGGGCGTAGGAGTTGAGCAACAACATATATAAGTTTTCAGAGTCATATCAGTTAAAGATATTATCCCTATTAGCCAGACGTAAAGACATATTTATAACATACAGGGAGGTTATAAAGCCCCAATACTTCAGAAAGGACATACACATTGACCTTGCTCGTATTATCTTTAACTTTTATGACACTGAAATAGATCGTTCAAGCATACATGGCACTGAAGTTAATAGCCCTACGTTTGATGTGCTGATTGAGGAGGTGCGTAAATTATGTAAAGGCCCTAAAGCAAAGTTAGCTGGTCAATACGCGTTGGATGTTGCTGATCTTGTGGAAATGGACTTGTCAGATGCAGAGTATGTTAAAGATAGCATTATAGCTTTTGGTAAACGAAGTGCTATAGAGCATGCTATACTAGCATCTGTGGATGTAATTGAAAAAGGCACTGAAGACTACTCTGATATTGAAGACATGATAACCAAGGCAATACGCGTTGGGGATGATATCAGTGATTTAGGTACTGATTTCTTTGAAGATGCTGAAAGTCGTATGAAAATATACTCAACCGGAACGGACGGAGTAAGACGTATACCAACCGGGATGGCAGGGCTCGATAAAGTTATGCATGGTGGCTTAGGGGATGGTGAGTTAGGTGTTGTTATTGCACCCCCTAACCGTGGGAAGTCTATAGCTCTAATAAACATCGGATCTGGGGCTGTGATGGAAGGCTATAATGTAGCCCACATCACTTTGGAAATGCCAGAAAAGCAAGTAGCAAAACGCTATGATGGTAGGCTGACTAAGAAAAATTTTGATTATATGAAAGAGAATAGCTCTAAAGTATTAGGAGCCATCCTCAATATCCAGAAATTGCACAAGGGTAAACTTCATATTAAGAAGTTCCCTGCAAACACCTGTACTGTCAACACTATTAAATCTTATCTAACTAGGCTTTACATTGAAAAGGGGTTCAAACCAGATCTGATCATTGTGGACTATGGAGATCTGATGCAACCTTTAAAGTCCTACAAAGATAAGCGTTTTGAAGTTGAGTCAGTTTATCTAGACCTGAGAGAGTTAGGCTGTGAGTATTCATGCCCAGTCTGGACAGCATCTCAAACCAATAGGGGTGGCCTAGACAAAAAGATTATATCAATCGGAGATCTAGCAGAGGCCTTTAATAAGGCAAACATAGCTGATTGTATGGTCGCTTTATGTCAGACTCTAGAGGAAAAAGAGGATGGGACAATGCGCATACATGTGGCAAAGCATAGGGATGGAGTTGCTAGTATAACCCTTCCTGCAGATATAGATTATCCTACTTACAATTTGACTGTATACAACGAGGAAAAGTGAGGCAGCAAACAATGAAATGCAGATACTGTCAAGAGGAAATGGAGTTTGAATCATCAGAGGGGATCTCTTACAGTGAAACCCGCTTATACCAGTGCCCAATGTGTAATTCTGAGGTTACCACCCATGAAAATGGAGAAGAAGATGATTGGATTGAAGGATAATGAGTTTTAAGGAATTTGACCAATCAGTTAGAGATGCCACTAGACATCTTCTGGAAACCCCTCCTCAACCTTATGAAACTGTAGAAGAACATGTACAGGACATGATATCTTCTGGATACTGGGCTAAGGATTGCACTCCAATTAAATGTGTTAACTGTGAAGGCACTAGTCTTAGTGACAGGAATCATTATTATGATGCGCACTTTGTAGTTGAATATAAGCGAATATGTAATACTTGTCACACAGTACTTGGTGTTTGGGCGTATGGAGATTGGGGAATACTATAAAGGAGGAAATATATGGGAACCTGTAAGATGTGTGGTACCTGCTGTAAAGTGATTTACTTATTGATATCCCCAGAACGGGTTGAAGACATGGCAAAGGATGTAAATTCTATAGGCTATTTTAATGCTAAATTTATTAGTGAGAACTGGGTGCCCATGTCTAAAGATCAAGCTAAGCTACTAAATCCATTTGTTGTGTCTCAACTAGAAGATGTTGAGGATGTTAAAATATATTATTATTCTTGTAATAGATTAGATACTAAAACAAATCTATGCACCACACATGTTTCACGACTGCCTGTATGCATTGATTACCCGTGGTATGGGAGAATACCAACCTCAACGATGATATGGTATACCCCCGATTGCGGGTACGTAAATGATCATGAAGAGTGGGTCAAGGGACAAACTAGTGAGGTGGAGGCCCCAGTAGAGGATTTGAAATACATAAAGGAGGGTGTCATTGAATGAAAATAGCTTGCTCAGCAGATATACATTCTCATGCCTATAAGGAATTCAACATCATATCCCCTGGCACTGGAAATAGCAGACTGGATGAAATTATTTCAGGCTTAGTAGGTGTAAAAGATTACTGTTTAAAGAATGGTATCAAACATGTATTGATAGCTGGAGACATGTTTCAGAAAAGAGGGGCAGTAGAAACTGTAGTATTTAACTCTACTTATGATGCTGTAGACAATATGTCAGAATGTGGATTGATGATTTGGATTATAGCGGGTAATCATGACCAGGCCAATAAGAAAGATAAGCCCGAAAACTCTTTACACGCTTTCAAGAAAATCAGTGGTGTTACAGTTATAGATGAACCAACTATGGTTTATTTAGACCCTGAAACTCCCGTATGGGCTTTACCCTATAATAAAAACGGAGAGAAAATTAAAGAGTTAGTAGCCAACCCCCCAGAAACTCCCAATAAACCTATCCTATTAGCCCATTTGGGTGTAAGTGGAGCGTTTGTAGGTGTTGATAGTTACTCTATGCAAGACTACTTCACAGTAGAAGACTTACATCCTGACAAATATCAATATGGAGTGTTAGGCCACTATCATCACCCTCAAAATTTAGCTGATGCCTCTCATTTCTTCTACTGTGGCAGCCCCTTACAAAACAACTTCAATGACGAAGGTAACAGAGGGTTTATGGTTATTGACACTAACAAGAGATTTGACATGACCTTTGTGGATATTCCTGCTCCAAGATTCATCACTATAGAGAACTATGAAGACGAAGAGTGGGATCTCAGCACCCTTATGAACGATTACGTTCGTTTTATGGTCACTAGTGATAAGGTACAGGATTTGTTAACCAAGATACCAGAAGGATTAAGATACAAGATCATTGCTAAAAAGGTGTATGAAGAAGTTGCCCGCGCCAATGTTAAAATTGGCATGAGCTTTGAGCAGATAGTATCAAACTATGCAAATGAGTTGATAGACCTATGAACCTGTTCCATTTTGAACCTCCTTAAGGAGGTTCAAAATGGAACAGGTTCATAGGTCTATCACAGTTAAGCGCAAATCAATCACAGTAATCTCTAAGCAGGGCTATAAAAAGGTGGGAGGGTATTTCATATTTAATAGGCCCAAGGGAGACCCCCCTAGATGGAAAGTAAAGCCCTCTCAACGAATACTGTGGTGTCCTTACTGTGCTCAGTGGGCCATATTCGTGTCTAGAATTGGGGAGAGTGACGTGTGGTTTTGTCCTATAGATGGGTGGGCACACACCCGAGAATTTCATGTAAGTAGGACAAATAGTCTTATGTGGGAAGGGATGTCTGTTGCTAAAGTTAAGGAATTTTCAAAATTTGCAGTACCTAGGGGGTGAATTGATCATGAGTGGTGATGAAGACTTTATTATTAAGATAAGGGCTAATGATGATGGTGGGTGTTTACTGGCCTTTGGTTCTGATATATCTTTAGAGATTGTAATGAATTCTTTAATATCGGCCTTATATACAATATCTAGGGGGCCAGATTCAGACGACCATGAATTTGCCAGGTACATAGCTGAGAACTATGTAACATTTGTTAAGGATCAGGAGCGTAAGAGTAAAATGAAACCGACTTTAACACTTGTGCGCTAATTAGGTGTGAATTAAGTAAACAGGGGGTAAACAATGCAACTTACAAAGTTAACCATAGATAACTTTATGTCCGTAGGGCATGCTGAAGAGAGTTTGCATAATAGGGGTCTTGTACTCATACAGGGGGATAATCAGAGTAATGACAGTATGGAGTCTAATGGGTCTGGTAAGTCTACTATCTTCTCCGAAGCTGTAGTATGGGTTCTATTTGGGGAAACTATACGTGGCTTAAAGGGGGATGAGATAGTAAAGCGGGATGTCGGAAAGAACACCCGTGTTAGTCAAATCATTATTGAGGATGATGTTGTATACGAGGTTATCAGATACCGTAAACACAAAGATCATAAGAATCAGGTATTTTTACTAAGAAATGACATTGATATATCTGGCAAAAGTGATGCTGAAACAACCAGTATGATTGAAAGCATCCTTGACATGGACTTTATTACATTTACCAATTCCGTGTTATTTGGTCAAGGCCTGGTTAAAACATTTGCCAGCACTACAGATAGCGAGCAAAAGAAGATACTTGAGCGTATGCTTCAAATAGACATATTTAAGAAATGTGCGGATCTATCTAAGGAACATATGACCAAATTAAACCTGGAGAGGGTGACTCTAACTAGTAAATTAGAGTCACTTGACCAAGAGTATAAACAACTAAACCAAACAGTCTTAGATCTGCAAAAGAAGGAGGCAGAGCTATCTACACAAGTAGCTGAGCACATTGAAGTGCTGAAAGCTCAAAAGGGTGAATATGTAAGGGAAAAGGAGAAGTACAAGGATGAGACGATACTATCTGAAATAGCTCTCGTAAAGGACTTAATGTCAAAAGTGGAAATCCTGATGTCCAAGTATGACGCCTACCAGACCAAAGTAAATGAGACAGAAGGTCATATATCTATGGTGTCTTCAGGAATTAAGAAGGATCAGGGGCTGTTAGAGCAGCTAGCACTGGAGAGAAAAGATCTATTATCAGGTAAGAGCATACCGACAACATGCAAAACTTGTGGTCAAGCCCTTCCTAAGGGGGACACTACAAGTTTGGAGGCTAAACTCAACAAAGATATCAAGGAGATTATAGAGGAACTAGCCAAATCCAATGATCTCCTGGATGGATTAGAGGGGACTAAAGAGTTCTTAGCTGAAAAGTTGAAAGAAAAAGAGCCTCTTACTACACAGTACTTGGAGTTAAGGGATGAGTTGTCAGCAGAGCAATCTAAGCTAAAGTCCAATGCGGCCCATAGGGCCGATTTGGACAGGCTCATTACCAGTACCGATAAGCAGATTTTACAACAAGAGAGGCTGCTAGAAGAAACCTACACAGATCTTATCCAAGATTGCATCACCAAAATTGGTATGGTTGAACATGACCACGCCATGTTTGAGCAAGAACTACTAGATACTACAGCCCAATATGACAAGTACAAGTTTTGGCAAGATGCCTTTGGAAATAGTGGCATTAAGAGTTTACTATTGGATAGCGTTACCCCCTTCCTCAACGACCGAGCCAACGAATACCTGGGTAAATTGTCAGATTCAACTATATCAGTGCAGTTTAACACTCAAACCAAACTTAAGACTGGAGAGTACAGGGAGAAATTCAGTATTGACGTCACAAATACTAATGGGGATGATGAATACAAGGGTAACAGTGGGGGTGAGAAGCGTAGAGTAGACGTAGCCATCTCATTAGCCTTACAGGATCTAGTCAGTTCCCGTTCCAACAAGAAGATTAACCTCTGCCTATATGATGAGGCATTTGATGGCTTAGATGCTATCGGGTGTGAAAAAGTTGTTTCGCTTTTAAAAGAAAAGCAGTCTGAAAAAGATACTATCTTTGTAATTACCCACAATGACTCATTAAGGAGCCATTTTGACAACATTATTACTGTGCAGAAGAGCGAAAAAGCAACTATTATATTGGAGGGATAACCATGAAAAAACTAATCATTACTGTATTAGCTATTTCTATTATTTCCGCTTTCACTTTAATTGGGTGCTCATCCCAACCTACCCCACAACCACAGCAGATACAGCAGGAGGAGGATGACGACGAGTTTGAAATAGACATAGACCTTCACAGCCCTCACAAGAAAGTACCTGCTGCATCTGCTCCTAGTATTAACTCATCATCCACTAAGGCCCCTGTTGTTAAGGTTACTCCTGCCCCTAAATCAAGCGTAAAGAAAACAACAAGCAAAAAATAGGGGCTGATTATATGAGTCATATTTATGACTACCTCATACAATTACTTGGTGATCCTAAAGCCACTCACCTTACACAAAAGGGGCTCCAATACAATTGGAACTGCCCCTTTTGTGGAGATCACAAGTACAGGTTTTTTGCTAACACTGACCGTAAAGTAGTTTGGTGCCATAATTGTGAATACACAGGTTCTATCATTACTTTTATCTCAGACATTAACCACATAGACTGGAGAGATGCTCTTCAGGTCTTTAGGGGTTATGAGGGATATTCCACCAAATTACCAGACTCTTTAGAGGAAGAGATATACACTAGATTTATCACATTGGGGGAGTCCCCACAGGAAAAGTATGTATTTCCACTTCCAGAGGAATATATCTCTATGATGGATGCTAAAGGCTCAACTGGGCATAAGGCTTATTTATACTTAAAGGGTAGAGGACTTAACGCTGATGATATGTGTAAGTATGATATTGGATATTGTGATAAAGGTAAGTATGCTAATCGTATTATTATGCCAGATTATGAAAATGGTAAATTGATATATTGGCAAGCACGTTCCTTTTTACCCACTCCAACAAGTTATGCAGCCAAAAAGTCTTATCGTAAGGTGTTAAACCCAAGCTTAACTGAGGAACAGGTTAAGCGTGGGGAGATAGCTGTGGAGAAATCTGAGGTTATCTCTAATATAGATCTGATTAAAGAGCATGGTATAGCGGTGATATGTGAAGGCAAGTTTGATGCCTTTTCCCTAGGGGAAATGGGAGCATGCATACATGGAAAGCACATGTCTGATGCTCAGTTTTTGAAGCTAGCAGTTAACAAGCATAGGATTGACAGGATTATTATAATGCTTGACAGTGATGCTATGAAGAATTCTATTGTATGCGCCAGTAGATTAGATAAACATTTCCCAGATCGTGTATCCATGTGCCACTTACCTGAGGGGCAAGATCCTAGTAGCCTGGGTAAAGAGAAATGCTTAGAAGCAGTAATAAATTCTTATTTATATACTCCATTAACTCATATAAGGAGCAGGATTTTCTTGTCTTAACGCTCTAACCTCAAGGGGGAGACAGCATGAATTCAAAAATACGCAATACTAAACCTTTTGCTATGCCTGCAGTCCTTATTAATGACAAGGATGATTTATTTTGGGTCAGAAAATCGGTGCCAAACACTTTTAGGTCAGCATTTGCCCCCCATGATAGCACATCCACATACTCTGTTACTGGAACTTCTGGAGGTGGAGGAGGTGGGGGGGAGGAGGAGGTGGAAGCCCACGCTAACAGGAGCAGGGTTTTCCTCTTTTGATTTATTTATTATGGAAGGAGTGAAACAGATGTCCTGTGACCCAAAGAAAGATTATGACCCAGATAACTGCCCAGAGTCATGTCACGATGCACATGCATGTATGATAGTTTGGTCTGGGGGCAATAATAAGCCTATACCCAACAAAGAAAAGGAGCAGTGATGTTTAAATGAGTAATAAAAAGTATGGATGCATTGAAAGTGGTAAGAAATCCTTGCGTTATGTGAGTAAGTCAGGTTTGGAATTGAGATATGCAACGGATGAGAGTGCAGGTTTAGATCTCCCTTACTGGGATGAGAAAATGCCTGAGCTGGTTATGCTCCCAGGCTTAAGGTACAAAATTCCTACAGGGGTGTTTATGGAAATTCCTAAGGGCTATGTTGGGCAAATAGATTCTAGAAGTAGCACTTCCAAGATAGTTATAACATTGCTATGTCACACCATAGATTCTGACTATCGCGGAGAGATATTTCTAGTATTCGTTAATGTAGGATCTGGCCCAGTGGTGCTAAAAAGTGGTGAATTCTATGCCCAAATTCTTATTGTGCCTGTGGAAAGAGTTAGACCCCAAATGGTGGACTCGGTACAGGAATTAACTGAGACTGTACGTGCTGACGGTGGGTTTGGGTCTACAACTGAGAAGGGTGGAGTGTGACAATGCCTGAGGTTACCAACATGAAACCTAGATCTAATAAGTCCCTTCCCTTAACCCCTGAAGAGAAGAAAAAGATAAAAGAAGAAAAGCGTCAGAGGGATCATATGAATAGCATGGTTTCCAGGGGAGAGGTACATGAAGCCTTACAGAAACTTTTTGATGCCCTTATGGAAGACCGCAAACGCATTGAGATAACTTTCATACAGCTGCAAACTCTCATTGATGTCCTAGTTGAGAAGCAGCTTACTACACCTGAAGATTTAGATACTCGCAGCATACCATATGTTGAGAAATTATATGGGAGTCCAGGGGTTAATCCTATCAAGGAGGAAAAGGATGGACAAGGACAGGAAACCCAAGATCAACAGCAAAGCTAAGGGAGCTGATTATGAACTTAAGATATGTAAGGTTTTGTCAGAATGGTACCAGGAAGAGTTTCATCGAGTACCAGCCAGTGGGGGGCTTAGGTGGGGTAAGGATAACCGTGTGTCGGGTGACATAATACCCCAAGTTGGCTCTACCTTCCCCTTTAGTATTGAATGTAAGAAAAGGGAAGATTGGACATTTGAGCAGGTGCTACGTGGAACAGGAGAAGTGGAGTCGTGGTGGACTCAATGCACTAGGGATGCCGCTAATGTAGATAAGAAACCCTTACTCATATTCAGCAAAAATAGGGCACCAGATTACTATATGATGGATGCCCATGATTACACTGAAATAATGATACAGATAATACAGAGATGCTCAGAAATGGATCACTTTGTCCTTGTTAGGCAAGGACGATCTAATCGTGTCATGGGTTTACTCAGAGACTTTACAGATCAGGTGTCAAAGGCCGACATAGTTAAGGCATACCACTTGCAAAGAAGAGTAGGGATTTAACCCTACTCTTCTTTATTGCTCTTAAAAATACAATACCAGAAAGAAGAAAACAGAGATTGTGTCCCAGAAAGGGAGAAAAAATGATCGACAATAGAGATTCCCTTGCAAAATTGATCAAAAACCGAATTTTTCAAGACTGGATGGAATCCAGATTTTGGGGCAAAATGAAGACAGAGCAGGAGAACAACCGACACCGAGTTACAAAATTAGAAGGGAGATAGACTACATGAACAACACAACTGCTTACTTGGTGGACGATAAGAAGCAGGTTGATACTCTAGAGGAAGTTCGTAAGCTAGTGGGGGAACACATACACTTGGCGGACATTTATGAAGGTGGAAGCTATTCTAACAGAGTAAAATTGATAAAGAAAGGTGTAGATGATAAAATGATGGCAAAAGCATTAAAAACCAGTAAAGATGAGGTAAAAGGTTCAGAAGCCGCTGTTACTCCAAAGATTACTGAAGGAGTTAGTATCTCAGAGATTGTTGTCCCTGAGAAGATTACTACTCCCCCTGCAGTAGACCCCTCCCTCGTAAAAGAGGACACACCTCCTGAAGATGTTCCCCCACAGCAAGAAGGAGTGTCAATTGAAGAGCTAGTCTCTACCGTGCCTCATGAAACCTTGGATGAGTTAAAAGGATTTATTAAAGATATAGATACTGATACTCTAGAGTTTATCGCCAACACTGTGGGTGCAAAGTGGAGCACACATGCAAATGCTCCAATTAACCGCATGAGAATAGCGATGGCTCTGAAGACATACTTCTTCCCTGAATTATTTGCCCCTAAGGAAGAAAGTGGTAAGAAAAAGAAACCTAAATACGCTGATCTGACAACTGAGCGCTTGCTTGAGATGGCTAAGTCAGGTAACCTGGAAATACAAAAAACTGGGCACCCCCCCATAGATCGTATGAAAGCTATAGTAGCTTTAAAGAATGCAGGGCTGCTACCCAAATAGAATACTAAGTATAATACTAGTTAAGGAGCAGAATTTTCAATCTGCTCCTTTTATTTTTTGTGAAAATGGTTGGAGGTGATGTAAGTTTACTATACTTTCTCGAAAAAACTCGAAAAATGCGAAATCTTTGGGCTTGTCATTTTTCCGGGGATTTGAGATAATGGGGGTGAGTTCCGCTTCTTGTGGAACGGGGGTATGCTATGTCATGAGCAGTAGATTGGTGTTTAAAATTTCTTAAACTTAAAGATCTTTTAGGGTGTCCCAAACATACTTATATCAGTTGTTACTCCGGTATTACTCATAAAATATGGTAGAATTCCCACAGGAGAAAGAAGAGTGAATGCTGAGTGTCAGAGTCAGAGCAGGAAGAAAAGTTATCTTGGGAATATGTAGTAACTAAGTTTGAGAGATTGATTAAATTTGCCTCCAGACAACAAGTAGATACTAAGCCAACGGATGGTATGATCTCAGCAGAGGATTTGTACCAAGATGGCATGCTCCAACTTTATGATAGCTGGATAAATTATGGGCACAAGCCAGAAGAGGAATTTTCCTACATCTTCAGAGCCTCTTTATGGAGGAGAATGGGTAGATCAGCAGGTATCCAGAGAAATAATATAGACTTGTCGGATGTCTCTGATACTCTGAAGGATGAAAACAACATAGACATAGTGGAAAGAATGTACGTAGGGCACGGCATAAAGCATCTGAAGACGATGCTCGCAAATCATATAGCTATTAGGTTAGTTGATGAATTTATAGAACCCAGTGAAAAAACCTATTTTGAGGTGTGGGCTGACATAAAACGCAAGGAAATGCTTAAATCCCAAGGTAAAAAAGTGAATATCCCCAAGGATACAACCATTAGGATGAAGCACATAATACGGTCACTGGGCATAACCACCAAGCAATATGATATTGCTATGTTTGAGATACGTCAAAAGGCAGAATTAGCCTTTAACTCTGGTGGATGAGCATGTGGGTGCCACATAGGAAGCTCTCAGTGGTTAAGAAAGAGACAATTTTATATTGTCTGCTTTTTTGATTCAAACACAAGATTTTAGGAGGAAGATAAAAAATGATTGATATCACATCAAAGTTACTTGATACCATTGGGGGATCTACTTGTTTTGGGATAGCATATGACGACACTATTCCTGAATGTATTCAGTGCGATGTCAGGTCTCAGTGTAAAGCTAAGTCAGAGGGCGGGGACATTCCCACACCAATGATTAAAGCGGAAAAGACTGCTGCTGAAGTGAGTGACAAGCCAAAGGGAGGAAGTAAGCCTAAAAAGACTGAAGAGACTCCTAAAGATACTTCTGAATCAACACTCCAACCTCCCAAGGAATCTAATAAACCTCCCAAGAAACCTACTAAGCCTCCCACTAACACTAACACTAACACTAACCTACCTGATTTCAAGTCTATGTCAACAGATGCTCTAAAAGCTATGGCTAAAGAACGAGCGGTGGAATGGAAAGACTATGGGAATGATAATATTACTCGCATGAGATTGATAATGGCTTTAAAGAAATCTTTCTGATTTTAGTGCCAGCGATATGTAGGCTAGGTTCCTAAACAAGTATTGAGCGATATCATAAGGTATCGCTCTCTTACATAGGGGGTGAAGTATGGGTGAAATTATTAGGAGTCCTATATACCGTAAATCAATATTGAAAGAGTATTGTACTTGTAGCAATGCATTGGTTGTATCAGTTAACAACACACCTTGGATGGTATCTGGGGATCATATGGGCTTGGATGAATTTGATGAGTTTATCTCTTGGTTATCAATCTGCCCAACAATATATTTTTCAGAACCCATGTCTAAATGTCAGCATAAGTTAAGGCATGCCATTGAAAGAGGAATAAGTGTTACTCTTAGCACCTATCATATTCCAAATGGGGAAATGATAAAGTTGCTTTCGGAAAACCCCTGGAACTCCATTTGGATTCATATTGATCCTGTGGGAAAATTTCTAGAAACTTTGTATGGGGCGGGGGCGCGGAAAGGTGAAACCCTCCTGAAAATGTTTCATAAGGCCAAAATGCTTGGAGTTTCACTTGGGTTAGAAATCGACACCCCCCCTAGGGTTGCCAAGCTGATAGACACTCTTGAGGTTATAGAAATCTCTAAAAATTTCATAACTGAGATATATGTTTGGGAATCACCCATGACAGATGAAGCTTCAAATTATGACCCCTCCCTAATGACAAGTGGGGATTTTATATCTAGACTATTATCCTTTGTGAAACACAAGAGAGTAAGTTTGGAGCCTATGGGGGTTAAGTGGGATAATGCTACCAGAATAAGGCACTTTACTAAAACCAAGTCATTTAACTATAGCTATATGCATAGGAGAAGTGATTCTGGTATATTTGAAAGAGGTTCAGCAGAGGACGTAGTTTGCCACATATGTGGGATGACTAAATTTTTATAAGGGGTGATAACTGTGGAGGATTTCCATTTTAAGGTTAGCCTAGACACATATAAGGCCTTGCAAAACCACATCCATAATGGATTGAAAATCTCTAAAGAGGATATGGAGAACATGGTGGAGAAAATGATAGACCGGATAGTGATCAAAAAGATGAACGATGACAATTTTTTACGGACCTGCGTAGATAAGTCAGTGAATCAGTCTATAGCTAGGCTACAGACTAACGGACATTGGAATCTTGAGAAACGTATAGACGAGTGTATCGAAAAAGCAATTGGTGAAAAAATACTACAAAGAGTCAGAGCACAGATGACTGGTATACAGGTGTAATATGGAGGTGATTTTATGACTATCAAAGATATGGTTAAGGACAAGAAGAAGGTAATATTTGAATACTACCGGGACAACTCACTGTGGTACACAACCGAAGATGGATTTATATTCCCAGTTCCAATAGAGGATGTTGGGAACGCGACTTTCTTTAAAGAGGATAAGGCAATACTATACATGAGGTGGATTAGAAAACACCTTGAAGTAGTAAATTCTACCAAACTTTTCCACATTTAACACCAAAGGCTAGCCATTAATGGCTAGCCTTTTAATATGCTTGAAAACACTTCTTTAAATTCGCTATGGTACATAAACCTAAAATCAACAGATCCCCCTTCTACATAATTACTCAATGTCTTAACCCTCTTACTCCTTCCATCTTCTGTAATAAAAAGCATTCTAGGGAAGGGGGAGACATCAAAGGCTTTAGTCCATTTCTCCTTCACCCAGGCCCGAGACATATAATATTCCTTATATTTATCTAACTTATCCTTAATATAAGGGATATCCTCTGTCCCTAAATCAACTTCTAAGTAGAACACATAACCCTTCCCCCCACATGCAATAAAGATAAATACATCGGGTATTATTTTAGTATCTCCATAATAGTAGGGCTCTTCCACTTTGTACAGAATAACTTTACCTCCAATATCATTAATTACCTCTCGGATTACACACTCATATTCATTAATAGAAACTTTGTGTTCCCACCCCAGAAATAAGCTGTGATTACCTACCAGGTCCACAGTTATAGGCTTGTTATATTTTTCTAGCCCTAGGAGTATTATTCCAGCTCTATCTAGACATATATGCTGCTGACTACTACCTTCCCCCAAACCCACTTGAGGGTATATTTTGTCTATAACATGCATTTTATATAAGGTCTTTAATCTTCTATTAAGGACAGCGGTACTTCCGAATTCTGGGTATAACCTCTCTAATTGGTCCCTCCTTAATAGTCTCCTCTTATTAGTATACAGGAGTTTCAATAATCCTATGTCCCTATCAGTTATGTTCTTACAATTCTCTCTAACCCATGACTTAGTGACCTGTTTAACCTCAGGCCTGTCATATTTTCTATGTGTCATGTATAATCATCCTTCCGTTAAGCCTAATTCTTCCAAATGGAGGAGGAGGTCTTCATCTATTTCAGCACTACGATTCATATGTTCTGATACATCATCTAGTAACCTATTACGCTGTCTGCGCAATACTTTCTTTTTATCCTCTTGATCCTCAACGGGTACCTTCTTTAGAGTACCTTCTCCCTTAGTAGTGACAATCTCGCTCAAATCATCCACATTTATCTCAATATTACTTCCCCTAGCAAATATATCTTGTTTAACAACCTCCCTATCCTCACCCAGCTCCTCTGCACATTTAGCATAAACATCCTTGTTATCGTACTCGGGTAATCTATGCTCTGGGTCTAATAAAGCCTTAGCCATAAAGGAAGGAGTGCTTTGCCCATTAGGGCCATACATTTTTAATCTGATTATGGAATGCCATTGTGGCATACCTTTTGCTACTTCTTTAACTTTAAACTCCGGCTCTATCACACTCTTTAGTTCATCTAGGTTATCTTCATCCGTTTGAAAAATCATATAGTGAGGCCCAGCCTGTCTCATAATTTCTGGTAGGTTTTTGTCTGTCTTCTTTAGCTGTGACCATCCATGAAACATAAATGTCAATCCACATCTATACTTCCTGTATCTCGTTAGCATCTGTTGCCACCTTTCACTGCCCTTGATGTAGTGGTCTGGCTCATCTAGAATTAAGAAGCAGGGTGGCCTATCATCCTCCTCATCAATATCTTTTCTGCTAATCATGGCAAGATTAAATTTTGCTATAATAAATGAAATTAAAGTAGTTACGATGTGCTCCCCTAAATCTTCATCAGCGTAAATTAATACTAGATACCCTTCATCCATCCACTTTCTAAAATCTACCAGGTAGTTACCTTCCTTATCCTTTTTGGGCCTCTGTAAAAGTATGTTTTTAACTGCACTATTGCGTATCATCTTGTATAGTCTGCGAAAAGTTTGGTCACAAATAGAGGCACGCTCTTCCTTAGTATACTCATTATGAAATCTTTCCCAATCGGCTCTCAGTTCAAAATCCGTAATGCTTGGTATGATGCTAGCCCTGTACTCAGAATCGCTCATCATTCTCATTACATCCTGTATAGTAGCATCTGGAGTAGTCCAAACTGCCTTAACAGCAAGCTGTACCCATGTTTCTGAAGTCATACTTAGAGCATTCCCAGATACCAATTCAATAAAGTGTATCACTTCTTCAGCTAAGTTGTCTTGTAAGTCTTCAGCTTCCTTGCCCCTGAATATCTCATTCCATCCAATGCCAATGGGCCTCTTGGTATTAGTTAAATCCAAAATAGCAACTTTATGCTTTAGTTCTGGAGGTATTCTCTTCAGAATTCTCCTTATCGCCTTACCATCTGCAGCATCAATAAATGTGCTTCCATATCCCCTAAAAAATGCCTCTAATGCAAAGTTAATCCCTGCCGTAGTTTTTCCTGTACCTGGTTCTCCCATAATTACTCTAGTCATACACAGGTGGTTGTTGTTCTTTGTGGAGTAGTGTAGAGTTTTCACTACCCCGTCCGTATCCTCAATAGTGGCAAAGGGTATATTTCTCCCCTTTCCATCATCAAAGGTTTCTTTAGGAACTTCAGATTCTCCTTTATTGGTTACCAAGCTAAGCTCGTTATAATGATCTATCTGGGCCTTTTGGTCTGGTACATTGATAATTTTAGCTAGTTCATTTGTGCAGAGTACATCGTGTACAGTTCTAGGCATTTTTCTATCCATCACAGACCGTAATCTAGAATGTCTAATCTTATCACTTCGAGTAGGAGACTCCACCAGCTTGTTATCCCCTTCCATGGGGTCAAACCCTGAGGTTATGGAACGGATAACTGCCTTTCTTCGCTCAGAATCTGGGCATTGTACCACTATATTAATAGAAGTATCAAAGGCATCAGACTTGGCCTTAAATCTAGTAGCATTAGACTCTATGCTTCCATTGAGAAACTTTTTATTTCCTCCTAAATTGTCTGACTCTTCCCACCCAGGTATAAAGGAATTACCAAACATATTTAAGCCACCCTCTACAGCTAAGCCTGCAAGCCACCCCCCTGTTAGAGCTATCTTTTTAATGGAGGGTTTTTCCCCTTTCCTTCTAGGGACATCCTCAGTCTGTTTATGGGTGTCCAGTAGAGTCATCATGGAATCATTCCATTCGCTGCCTCTAGGCCTTAAGCCAATTTGAAGCAGGGTTACGTCCCCCTCCTTCAGATAATGCTTGGCGTTTAGAAGGGATTCTAGTATGGAAAAATGAGTATTGTCAATATCTAATGATAGAAGCTGGTGGTATTTTAAATGCATCTTAGCAACATCTGTGGTATCCTCAACAAATTGAGGCATGGGGTCAGTTATAACTTTAACATTAGACTGTTTCCAGCATTTCATTACCTGTCTTGCTAATCCTTCTTTTACCCCTTCCTTATCTGGAACTACTAAATAAAAACCAATTTGGTTATGTCGAATTAATACTTCCCACCATATCATCATTTCCTGTTCATATGTCATGAAATACTCATCAGATTCAAGACTGATGCGATCAGTTAATGGCTTATACAATCTAGCAAATTCAGACATCAGCCATTTTACATTCATATTGCTTGTCATTTTGCTTGGAGAAATCTCCAGAACTGTGTAATCTAGATCATTCTTTTTAATGGCTCTGTCTCGTAGGTTACTCATGTTGAGAGTGATGTCTTCCAATCCTGGTATATCTTCCTCCCTAATGGTGTCCACCTTCTCCCCCTTGACATACAACGGATTTATCTTTTGTAGGAGTGATCTAATAACACCATCAGTTTTAGTCCCTTTAGAGACAAGTTCAACCCCAGGTGTTATCCTAGGGTTGATAATAGTTTTTCCTATTCTGATAATCGGTGCCATGTCATTCATAATGTTACCTCCCCTTATTAAAATTTGGATCTGTCTTGAAAATATCCTTCACACCTTCTACAGCTTGTTCCTTAATATACCTGCCAATTTCTGCCTTGATACCAGACATGATATTAGTCCCAGCTTCACTAAATTCTCTAGTTATAATGTGAAACAGCTCTGGTGTGATAAAATACACCAATACACCCAGAGCTGTATAATACAAACCCAGCTTAACAAACTTAATCATTAGTATTGAATGTGTAGCATAGCTACCAGTGCTGTGTGAAGCAACATTGTGGTTAGTTTAATGGCACCCATACCTGCCAGGACTGCAATCCCAGCACCTACATACAAAATGGTCTTCTTCTTTACCCTCACATTAATTCCTCCTAGCTAAACATATTTTGTAGGTTCTTAAACCCAGCCTCCACATCTGTAGTCTCAGTAACTTCCTCTAGTATCTCCTCAATGGGAATGTCAGATGTCATGTTACGTTTGTCTGACACCCATGTCAGATTTTGTCTGACATTTCCAGTTGTTTTAACAGGTATGTGAGTTTCTAGTCTATCAGCAATAGCATTTCTAATAAATTCACTCTTACCTGAACACCCCATATTATTTAATATCTCATCCATCCATTCAGTATCTTTAGTAGTCCTAAATGTGTGCTGCTTACCCATTTTGCACACCCCAAGTCTTTACACCCCACTTAGCATACCCATTAATTACTGCCCACTGACTATCCTGAACTAATTCCATGTTGGGGAAGGATGGCAGTATGAATTTATTCAAGTGTATGGCACCACCTCCAGCCAATAATATGTGATCTATTCTCCAAGAGCCTCTCCATCTATGAGAGATTTCACTAATTAGCTCCATTGCAGTACTTTCAAAGGCATTATTAATGACCGTTCTCATATCATACACTTTACCATTCTTAAAGAATTTCCCAGACATTACTACAGGTTCTATTTCATGTAACTTGAGTAATGTGTCAAAGGTGCTTAATATCTTATTAGATATGATTCCATATGCATGATTCATAGCGGTCTCCGTAGAAAATGTTTGTCTCTCCACTGGTGTTAACCCTTTCATCACATACACATCTGTAGTTCCAAATCCAATGTCCCATACCGCCCATGTCTCCTCTAATATGCTGGGGTTAATCACCTTACCTTCCCAGTTCAGAATCTCATTGATATACACCCCAAATGGTTGAGGAATAAATCTACCATCCAATACATCCACTGCACTGAATATCTTTTCTCCATTTAAGTCTACCCGTATATGGTGATCTGACACCATTAGGGATTTAATCTCATCCTTAAACTTTGTAAAGTGACTTACTGGTAAGCCAGATACAACATATGCCTTGTGATTGCCAGATCCAAGATGACTGAATGCAACGTGCATGAGTGCTTTGGTGGCCATGCTATCAAATCTATTGGGTTGTAAAGAGTGATATATGGACTCAGACTGATCAATAGCCTGATCCGATACAAAGAGCTGTTTGTTATCCATTTCCACAATGATTTGATCTTTATCACTAGTCCCCATACTCAAGGATTGAAACTGAAGGTTAAACCCATCCCCCACCACTGATTTCATGAGTTTACGCTCATTGTTAACAAGTGATTTAGTGTAGAGAAATCCAATATCAATAGGTACAATTTTAGTCACAATAATCCCCCCTTAATTAAAAGCCATAGTAGCCTTAAGCATAGCAGCCACCCAGCGCAGGAAGGCAAAGAAAGTAGGCAGCATAGCTATTCCAAGATAAGCCCACCCAACAGACTTGACTCTATCCCATCCAGCTTGCTTTTTACCTGTGGCAACTAACACTAGCCCTACCACGGCATATCCCCAGAGTATAGGTTCAGCAATTGCTGTTATGACATCTATAACACTCTGAAATCCTTTACGTATCTGCTCTGCACCTGCCGGGGATGCTGCTACTGCCTTGGCTATCTCTGGTGTAGCCGCATAAGCAGCCTTAGCCCCTACCCTACCCCAAGAGTATGCCGTGAGCAACCCTAATCCAAATTTGCTAAACCAATTTACCCACTTATCATAAGAATCTTTGACTTCACAGGTATTGATGGGAGCGTATCTACATGAACTGGTGTGAGGCAATTCATAAGAGACACTAGAACCAATCCTTACCCTCATTATGGCTGCTGTCATTTAAATAAACCTCCTTGTTCATTTTTGTCACCAATGGTACTAACCTTTTCTACTTTTGTAAGATGCCTATCTATTTTGCACATAACTTTCCAACTTAAAACAATGATACAAATACAAGCAGTTATGATGGCCAATCTTCATGCTCCTTTCCTCACCCGCTAAATGATCCACCCCGCGATAAAAAGAAAAGCCGAGAAAAGCTAAAACCCCAAAACCCCCATGAAACAAAGGATCGTACATGCCAAGAGCGTTTTTATTTAATTGGGAGGGGTCAAAATGACGTTTGGAGATTTTATTTCGCCCCAGCTTGTCACATTCCTAACTGTACAAAAGGATTGATTCGGCGGAATCGGAAAAAATAGAGTCAAGGAGGTGAAAGAAATGGCTCTTATAGGAGTGGTAATTTTGAAACAAGCAGCAATAGGATTAGGTATAGTTTATGTATTGAAGGGGATAAGTTGCCTTCTCCAATAGAGAAGAGAATTCATATAATATGTCATACTACTCTCTGAAATGATTTTCTTATTATTCAATAAGGAGGTGACATATTATGGGTTCTATGTCCAAGAGTTATGACATTAACTCCAATGTGGAGCAGACGTATGAGTCTGACAGTGTTAAAGTAGTGTTGGATGATGCTACCTTTAATGTTAAAGCAACGGCAATTGACACATCTGGGGTAGATCTAGTAGGGGTGAATCCAATAGCTGACAAAACTTTTACTACTTTAGCTGAGGCTATTGAGTATTACAAAAGCTTGGTAGACCAGCTATACTTGGGAGATGTCATTCGGAATGTATAGTGTGTACTATTAAAGGAGAGAACTTTTAGTTCTCTCCTTTTTATGTTATTATTTTAGCTTCCCCCTTTATATTAGTATTGGAGAGAACTTTTAAGTTTTCTCCTTTTTTTAATGTGTAGCAAGTGTGAGAGGGGTTTTTACATGGTTCATATTTTTTCAGGGGACAATCCAACTAAATTATATTTAGAGTCATTAGAAGCAGTTTTAAGAACTGGGGATGACGTATCACCCCGAGGTAAAAAGATACTTGAAATCAGACCTGCAGTATTCCAATTCACAAACCCTCTTAATAGGGTTACCTTTGTTAAAGGTAGGGTTATTAATCCATTCTTTCAGTTAGCAGAATCCTTATGGATACTCTCAGGAAAATCAGATGTAGCATCCCTACTTCCTTACAACTCAGCTATGGGACAATTCTCAGACAACGGCATAGATTTTCATGCTCCTTATGGGGAGAGATTACGTTCATGGAATAAGTGCAGTGCTGAGGGGTTTGTGTTTAACCCCTTAGATCAGCTTGTAGATGTGTATAAAAAGATACAAGCTGATAGGGACACCCGACAAGCAGTGGCAGTAATATACAATCCTCTGTTTGATAACAATTTTATACAGACTGTAGACCGACCTTGCAATATGATTTTGACATTTAAAGTGCGTAAGAATAAGCTTGAAATGGTTGTGTTTAACCGCAGTAACGATCTTCACTGGGGGTTGTTTGGAGCTAACTTGTGCCAATTCTCCACTATACAGGAGGTTATGGCCTCATGGTTGGGACTTGAGGTGGGAACATACACCCATATCACAGATTCCTTGCATGTGTATCTAGAAGACTATGGCAATAGTATTTCTAAGGAAATAATGGAGACTGAGCAGGGGGAATTTAAGACCAGTATATTAGCCTCTGACACAGAATTGGAGCCCAGGATGACTAGTGACTTTGAGACATTCCATAGAATTCTACAGTATTTTGAACAGCGAGTTGCTCCTATATTACTTGACCCTAAAGAATTTCTAAATGCATGGAAAAATGCACTAGACAGCTTTTTAACAGTTCAAGACTTATATCTGCGTACTGTGTTTTTATCCATGGCAGCCTACCAGGCCCACAAATTAGATATGACGGAGGCAGTTTGCTCATTTATGAGCAATATGCCTGACTGCCAGTGGAAGATTTCGTGTCTTAGATATTTGTCACCTAAGTATAACCCTAGAAATACTTCTCACCATATTGAATTTTTAGACATTTTTAAGTATTACCCACAGGAGATCAAAGATTACATCATGCGTACCGACATCAAGGGGTAAATTCTGGGGGGTTGGTTTTTTATTAGGAAGGGTTTCAAAACCCTTTCTAATTTTATTCGGGGGTGTATTGTGGAAATATACGTGGGACATAAGAACATTGTCGCTGTAGATTTTGATGGAACTATCACGGAAATGAATGGTTCTGGGTATCATGCAAATTATACTTTAAAGATCAGAAAGCAATGTAAAGAGACATTGCTAGCTCTCCATAACAGTGGAGTTAGGCTAGTTTTATGGACTTGCCGGACAGGGGTTTCCTTAGCAGAAGCGATTTCCTTTTTAAAAGAGGAAGGGATTTTTCAGGTGTTTAGTGCTGTTAATGAACACCTTCCTGAAGTAATTGAGGAGTGGACAGCAAAGGGGTGCTTCCTTGCTAGGAAGATATACGCCGATGTGTATATTGATGACCATAATATGATTCAATCACTAGACTGGCATGAGATCAGAGAGCAACTATGGAAGAAATGGGGTAGAAATTAATGAATGATTCAAACTTTGAGGACGTAAAGCCCAGTGATGTAGTAACAACAGATTTTGCTAAGATAATAGAGAATTTACGTTGGCTGAAATTAGCAACCCCCAGAACAGACAACCAAGCCATGCAGGAGATCATGCCTCTTCTTTTGGCTGTTCAGCATGATAAAGAGGGGAGTTATGGTAATAGCTGGCGTAAACATGGGGAAATAAGATCTATACTACCAAACATCGACCGTAAGTACGACAGGTTAAGTACCATCATCGAGGCAGAGTTGGATGGCTCCAGACCTAAGTTGCTGAATAATAGACCTTCTGGTATGCTGGATATTCAGTTTGATGAACTGGTAGGGGAGAGTAAGATTGATGCCGTTGCTGATCTAGCAAATTATGCTATTTTGTATATGGGTTGGTTAAAGGCAAATTATCCTGACGCATTCAATACATGGGTAAGGAAAAATGTTCCTAATTATGCGCGATACAATGTAAAAGTCTCTCCCCCTCCATTAGAGTAATACCAGCAATAATGGAAAAATATTTTCGTTTATCTAAGGAGAGGAATTTTTTGTGGCTGCTTTTTTAAGTCAGAGGGGTCACAACAGAGGAACTTACCTAGTATGTGAGGGAAGCTTGAGTGAACTACCATAAAACATTAGGGGGAAAGTTAAATGAATAAGCAGGATATTGTAAAAGCCATTGCTAAAGACACAGAACTCACACAGGTAGCAGTAAATAAAATGATCAATAGCCTTGAAAGGCTGGTCTCGGATTGCTTAGCTAGAGGAGAAAAAGCCCAACTTACCGGATTTGTGACATTCAAACCTATTTACCGTGCGGCCCGTAAAGGCTTCGATCCTATCAACAAAGTACCTATGGACATCGCCCCTGCAATGGGTGTATCTGTTAAAGCTGGTGACAAGATTCGGGAGGCTATCAAGGCTCTTGATATCACAAAGTTTGCCCCTGCACCCGGTACAGAGCCAGAAGTAGAAGATGATGCTGAAGCGGATATTGTGACACCTGCCCAATAAGTTAATCTCACCCCCGGCTAAACCCCCAAGTAATGCTTGGGGGTTTTATATTGCCTTAATAATTTTATACAAAAGGGGTGATACCTATGAATTTAGAGACTTTGTGGAAAAATAAATGGATATCAATACGTAAGAGACCAGATGGATATACCTACCTACATGAGGATAGATGTAATGGTATGCTAGTAGCCGTGCTACCCTTTAAATTTGTAAAGGATAATATGTGCTACTTGGCAAGGTTTGAAGTCATACCACCACATCTACTACCAGAACAAACTCTAGAGGAAGGATCTAAGAACCCTGCACCTAGTTGCATAACAGGCGGGGTGGACATTCCTGACCCATTAGATCTATCTAGGGAAGTGTTAAGAGAATTGGAAGAAGAAGCAGGTTATATAGTAGATAAATCAAAATTAATAGAATTAGGTTCTATAAAGCAGTCAAAGATTGCAGACACTATTATATATCTATTTGCAGTCAATGTTACAGGCATGGAAAAAGTGAAACCCCCAGGGGATGGGAGTAAGTTGGAGAAAATTGCAAAGTGCAAATGGATAACGGAACCCCTAGTTATATGGGGATCAGACCCTATTATGCCAGTTATAATACTGCGCTTAAAGGATGTTGTGAATAGCAAGAGAACCCTGATTAAAGGTTAAATGCAAGACTCACCCTGTGTGAGTCTATCTTTATGTATTAAGAGTGAAATTTTTAAGTTCCTCTTTTTTAAGTGAAAGACCAGACACAGATGTTATAATAGTAAGGGGGAATAAAAATGTTTCCAGTACAGATACATCAACTTAAACCTGAACATAAGCCTGTCTTTATTAAAAATGACCATGAGTGCATAAAACCCACCGAGAAGGTAAGGTGGTCTAAGCATCATCAATCTAAAGTAAACAAATTAATGAAGCACATCGGCAGATTGCGTAAGGAGGGCTTAGTTCAGTTTAAACCTATTTACAAACAAACTACTGAGTACAGTACGCTAGTTATTGATATGCAAAAACTCAGTGATTTCATGCATGAGAGAGTGAATTACATTAGGCATGTTTACCACAAAGAGGTAAAAATGATTATTATGGGTAGGAATTATTACCAGAATTATATTTCTGGGGTAGTTACTGATTCTTTTTACGTTCATATGGAGGTATACACTAAGAATTTTATGGGGATAAAAATATTAGTTGACCCCTTAATTGATGGCATAGTATTTGTAAGAGAGGAAGAGTAAATGTGCTTGATAATGTGGTTAAGTTTATAAATAATCATTATGTGGTTATTATAATTGCTGGGTTCCTGCTAGCTATAGCCACATACAAAATTTAGGGGGTGTGAAAATGCTATGCATGAATTGTAGGAGTAAGTCAAAGGCACGAGGTATAAAGGTTATAACATGCCTCAAGTGCAGCAAGGAAACTGTTGTTAACTACATGTATGAAAAGTTATGTGAAGACTGCTCGAACAGCCTACACATATGCCAGTATTGTGGAAAGGAGGTGTAGCTTATCCTTAGTTGTACAGATTGCAAACTGCATAGAGACTGTAAGAATGTCATGCAGATGGGTTCAGGCAAGCGATCAGCTAGAATTATGATAGTATCAGAAAGCCCATATCAGACTGAGAATATAAGGAATCAGCACATGTCTGGCAAAGGGGGGAGACTCCTGAGGGCTTTATTGTCTGATGTGGGCATAAACTTAGATGATATATATTTCACAACGATTGTCAAGTGCTCCACCCCTGAAGACCGATTACCTAAAACAGATGAGATAGATGCGTGTAAGGATTACCTACTATCAGAAATAGAGGTTATACAGCCCGAAATCATTGTGCCAACTGGTAATATAAGTATGAAGGTGACTATGGGTCTTGTTGGCATTACTAAGCATAGAGGTAAAATGATAGAAAAAGATGGCATCAAATACTTTCCCATCATTCACCCTAACTTTGTGTTGAAGCAACCAAAGTGGCTAGAGATTTTTAGCAAGGATATAGAGAATCTAGCTGTGATACTAGGTGGAAGGGGTATGGACCCAGAGGGTTCTCAGCCTGAGGAGCGCAGATACTGTGACACATACGTAGAAGCTATTGACGAGTTAAAGAGACTTATTAGTCTTCCCAAAACACGTATAGTTGTGGATATTGAGGCTAAAAACTTAAACCCATGGAAACCCGATTCTAAAGTTCTTAGCATAGGATTCTCGGATAGATCTGGATATGCAAGTGTTATCTGCCTATACCACCAAGACACCCCATTCACGGGCAATCAGATAGGCACTATAATAAAATTTATGAGGTACTTGTTTCAGAATACTGAACACGAATTTATTGAGCAGTACGGAAAATTTGATACAAAGTACATTCTTATTAGCCTAGGAATTGTGACTGTTAACTTTAAATGGGACCCTATGCTAATGCATTATATAGGAATTACCGAGGAAAGTGGCACTCATAGCTTAAAAGACTTTGCTTGGCAGTATACTAATAAAGGAGGATATGACAATGAGTTAGATGACTTCAAGAAATCTCTCCCAGAAAAAGACAGGTACAATTATGATCTAATACCCTGGCACATACTAAAACCTTACAATGCCATGGACTGTGATGTAACGTACCGAGTGTTTGACCAGTTCCTTCCCATAATAGAGGGGAATGAAGATATTAATTGGCTCTATCACAACATTATGATGCCCGGTTCCATAGCATTGCAAACTATTGAAATAAATGGGATGTACGTGGACACTGATTGGTTAGATTTCCTTAATGAGAAGTACCCTGGGGAGATTGAACGAATAGTTGAGAGATTGCACCAGTTCCCTGAAGTGCTTGCTGTTGAAAGAGAATATGAAGAGAGATGGGTGGAAAGATGTAATATTGGGCAGGTTAAGAAAGCCATGCGCACGGATGAACAGCAGAGTAAGTTTGAAAAGTACAAGAAGTATGACCCTTCAAAAGAAGGTGGGGGCAAATTTAAGTTTAGTTCCACAAAACAGCTACAGGAGTTATTATATGTCCGTCTCGGACTGCGGGGTGAGGTATTAACTGAATCGGGAGAGGATTATCGGAAAGAGAATGGTATCAGCATGAAGAGGCTTAAAGACCTTCCATATACTTGTTTTAGCACAAGTGATGATGCCCTCATACAATTGGCAAAACAGCATCCTATGCCACAGATATTGCAAGAGTTTAGAAAGGCCAGTCACCTTCTCAATAACTTTGTAAAGGGTATGTATGAAAATATTACTCCTGATGGTCTAGTGCACCCTACCATGAACATACACGCTACTGCAACAGGTCGTACTAGTGGAAATGACCCCAATCCACAGCAGTTTCCTCGTAAAGTGAATAACCCTTTATTATTTCAGTACCACCATGAAATAAAACGCCTATTCACTTCTCGCTTTGGTGAGGATGGAGTGATAATTCAGCTAGACTATTCTCAAGTAGAGGTACGCATTTTAGCAGTATTAGCAGAAGATGATGTCTTAAAGAACCTATTCAAAAGTGGGGTTGACATCCACATAGACAATGCAGCAGATGCTTTTGGCATACCTGCCGAAGAAGTCACTAAGGATCAAAGAACAGCCAGCAAAAAAGTAACATTTGGTGTAATTTACCAAGAATCACCACAAGGTTTGTCAGATGACCTAAAGCTTGAAGGCATTATAATGTCTAAAGCTGAGTGTGCTGAGTTCATTGCTAAGTGGTTTAAGAAGTTTGTCAAGAGTGACAAATGGATTAAAAATACAAAGAGAATGGTTAGAATAGAAAAGCAAGTTAAGAATGCCTTAGGGCGCATACGGCATTTACCTACTATTGATTCTACTGAAGATTCTATTCGTGGTGAGGCTGAGCGTCAAGCAGTTAACAGCCCCATCCAATCCACTAGCGCTGATATCACCATCAAAGCACTCATCCTTATAAATGGATGGTTGAAAGAGAATAACAAGCGTTCAGTGATATTTGTAACAGTACATGACTCTATTGGACTAGATTGTCCTAAAGACGAAGTCATTGAAGTGTCTACAAAGGTCAAGTATATAATGGAAAACATATCAGAATATGATGAAAAGTATAAATTCTTAGGAGATATGCCTTTAGTAGTTGACTTGGAGATTGGTTACAACTATGGAGAGCTCTATGAATGTAAAGGACATAATTTGGAAGAGATCGGGGTAGACAACTTTATCAGATCCCAGCAAACTAAAAAACTTATTAAAGAGCAGGAAGCTTATGCCAAAGCAGAAGCTTCTGGGACTAGGATACCAAAATTTGTCTACTCTTACTGGAACAAAGTCTTGTCTTAAACAATCGCACACACCACACCTCTAACCCTTAAGAATCTG
>Ga0209318_1000739_pt1 | contig 27767 bp, 57 predicted proteins | sample RifGroE1_FD_183999 | JGI IMG/M metagenome (GOLD analysis project Ga0209318, IMG submission 183999) | Groundwater microbial communities from Rifle, Colorado, USA - Groundwater E1 (SPAdes) (version 2) | ecosystem: Environmental > Aquatic > Deep subsurface > Groundwater | place: Rifle, Colorado... | reverse complement strand
CCATAAACATGGGCTAAATTCATTTCTTGAACTAAAATCCCAGTATATGGATTTGTATGATTTTTCGAGAAACTGTATCCTAAAGATGGGGTAATTTGTAAATCCCAAACATAATCTAAAAATATTCTCCTAGTTCCATTCTTTAAACCTTCTTCAAAGAAAAGTCTTTTAGAGTCTTCAATTGTTTTCTTACTTTTTTTGCTAATTCCTTTTCTCAGTTTATTTGCATGAGTGAGACTAAAATTAACTATTCCTTTATCCATAGTTAATTCCATGACCACCTCTTGAGTGTCAGCAAGTCCGTATAATGGTAATAAATGAGGTTCTAATATATTTATTTCTTCTTCATTTAATCCATATTCCCTCATCTCTTGATACCATAAGCTAATGTTATTTTTAAACCTAACATACTTGTCTAATGGTTGTTCTCCCCCTTTATTAGCCAATCTCATTAAAGAGTTTCCTGTAACTAATTCTAGAAAGTTTTGTGGGTGTATTTTACTTAATGCTTGTTTACCCACAGACCCTTCATATTGGAATGCATTAACGACATCCCCATTATACAAAAGTTTCCACATTTCTTTATCTGTATAGTCTATAACGTCAGGATGTAAATAGTAATTATAAGTATTTCTCAAACTTCCTTTCCATTCCATTTTCCCCTCCTCTACTAAAACATCCATACAAGTTCTCATACGATCTAATGATTCAATTGTTAATGCATCAAATTTTAATCCTCCTGTATATTCACTGTCACCCAAGTTCCAACAAGTAATGTCATCTCCATTGGGTGCTTTCATTAGGGAATTTTGTTCAATAAATCCATTGGGGAATATAATAATACCACTTGCATGAATACTTCTACCAACAATTAATCCTTCTAACTCTAAAGCTGTTTCTCTCAATTGGGGGTAATTCTCTAATAGATTTATTAATTCTCTGATGGGTTTTCTTTCCTCTTCTTCGTTTCCAAATAAACAATCATTTAAACTCCATTGTGCTCCTCTTTCAATTGGAATCATATCAGACATTGCTTGAATTTCATCGTAATTGTAGTTCAATCCTCTACCTGCAGTAAGAATAGCTAATTTGGGTTTCAGTGTTTTAAAAGTAGCCACATTTAAAGTATTTTCATATCCATATTTCTCTTTGATTGCCTTTAGAATATTTCCTCTTTGTGCTGCTTCTGTATCTACATCAATATCCGCAAGTTCAGGTTTGCTGCTGTGAATATGTCTCCAACTTGGTAAATTAAATGTGATTGGATTCATTTGAGTAATATCAATAAGATAAGCAAGATACAGTCCAGTAACACTTCCTCTTGCAATTCCCACTAGACTTAATTTCCACATTAAATCTACTAAATCTTTTGTTAAGCAATAATAGCTACTCAGACGTTGATTAATTTTTTCACTTATTAACCAAAGTTGTTTTAATTCTTCTTCAATTCTATCCATATTTACTTTATCAAATTCTTGATTTTTATTTTTCATTCCTTCTTGAGTCAAGAACAACAAATACTTATCTACCAAATAATCACTATAGTAAAATTTCTTAATGTATTCATATTCGTTTGTATAATTTTGCATTATATGTTTGTCATCAAAGTCTGGTATTTGAGTTGGAGGAACTACAGGATCTTGTGCTAAATCATAGAACTTAATTTTATTAGCAATTTCTAAAGTATTGTTTGTCATTATTTCGAAATTTTCTTCATTGATATAATTTTTAAAATATTCCCAAACTTCTTCTTTGGTCATTACATAAGTAGATCCATAGAAGTCTGAAACTTCCCTTTCTCCATCTTTAGAGTTCAAAAATGATTTGTGAATTTGTTTATGATTTATAGACAAATAATGAGAATCTGTAGTATAGATAACTTTAATATTGTATTTTTCTCCCAATTGAATTACAAATTTATTGTAATCAATTTGTTCTTGAGTTGATAGAGATGGTTGAATTTCTAAGTAGAAATCATCATTAAAGACATATTTACAAGCATTTAAAAAACTATCTATGTCTTTTAATGCTTCTGGTTTGTTGGCCTGAAACTCTTTAAATTTCAAACCAACAAATCCTCCTAAACATGCGGTACTGCCAATTACATGACCTTTATATTCTTCCATGACCTCCACTAATTGTTGTGTGGTTAAAGGGGTTCTTTCCATTCTTCCTGTTCTAAATGAATTCATCCAAGCTAACGTTGACATTTTTCTTAGGGCAAGATGTCCTTCTTTTGTTTTAGCAATTAAAATAAAATGAGGGAATTTAGTAACACCAGAAGTATAATTATCTTTAACTTCTTCTAAACTATTTACTAGATATATTTCATTGCCAAGAGCAACTTGAAAATTAGGATTTGTTTTTTGTAATTCTTTATTGATTTTAATTGCTTCAATATGAGCTGAAAGACACTCATGATCGGTTATGGCAATTCCTTTTAAACCAATTTTTTCTGCATACTTAATCAAATTTTTAGTTTTATTGGTACAATCTGGCAATCTGAGATTACTCATTTCGGTATGTGAATGTGCTGAAAAATACAATTCTTCACCTTCTTAAAATCTAAATTTAGCAACGCTTGGAATATACATAAAATCCTCAATGATAATTTGTGGCGTAATCTTTCCATTATATTCATTAATGCTGAATTTGCCTATTATTATAAGACTTATAGCTTGATGTTGTTTCATTTCATTATATTTATCTTCATTTGTAAAAAACTTCATAAATGAAATTCCATTATAATTAATTTTTATGGTATTTTTATTCTTACCCATTAACTCAATATCTTTGGAATTTACTATTAAATTTTCTATTGCAAATATAGGTTCATCTACTGAATTTCCCCATATGTTTTTATGTTTTGCTACTGATTCAATTAGGGTTTTGTTTAATGTTTTTTCATTGAATACTCCATCTACTTCATAGATTAAAAAATCTGAAACTTTCATTTGACTTGCAATTTCATATAATCTATTTATTTTACTATTATGTATTGATATTCCACATGCGTTTGGGTGTCCTAAAGCGTAATTAAATAATCCACTATTAACACACCATTGTCTTATATCTTTGATATCTTTTTTATCATATCCTCTAGCACTTCCTGCAAAATCTTCTTCATGAGAACTTAATAAGAAACAAGGTCTTTGATAGATATTGGTTAATTTATTTGCCAATAACCCAGTATAATTTTTTTCTGTTAGCCCCGTGGCATTAATAATTATAATTCCATTATTGAAAAGTTGATATTGGTCTACCTGATTCTTTGCAATTTCAACTGCTTCGTCAACAAGTTTCTTTTGTTTCCTTTTGCATTTATTTCCTATTCTCACAACATAGTCTTGTAATGATAGTTCAACTTCGCCTTTCCCTCTAATTTTATCCATGTGTTTTTCATCAACATTGAGAAACGCTTTAAACATTAGTTCTTTTTCTTCATAGGTTCCATTTCTTATAAGTGCATTAATTAATGGAACAATGTAAAAACCAATTCCAATGATACTTACTTCATTCTTCATATCATAAGCTTTTTCTTTAATTAGTGCTGATATGAATTTATTTTTATTTTGCTCTTTTTTAATTAATTCAATTCCTTTTAAAACCAAATATCTACTTTCTAAATTTCTTAAATCACTTACGTCTCCTATCATCCCTATTGTAAGTAAATCAAGATAATCGTCTGCATAATTTAGATTTAATTTTTTATCAATATACTTTATAAATTTATATACTACACCAATTCCTGTCATAGTTTTATTTGTTACTTTTTGAGAGAGTTGATTATTAATTACTATTGCATTTTCACTATATCTTTCACACCCATGATGATCAATAACTAAAATATCGATTCCTTTATTTTTGAAATATTTATGTTCAGCATAGTCATTACTAGATGCATCTGGTAAGATAATTAAGCTACAATCTATTTTAATAATTCTATTTAAGGTAACTTCATCCAATCCGTGTGCTTTATCATCATGTACAATAAATGTAATTGTAGATTTACTATTGAATTTTATAATTAAATGTATGATATATTGATACATTGCGGAGGCACTTGTATATCCATCAGCATCACAATCTACGACAATTACAATTATACTATTATTTTTAATATGATATAGTAAATTTTCGTAACCTGATTCCATATGATCATATAAGAATTCATCTTCTAAATGGGATACATTTGGATTAAGGAAGTCATTTATATTTTCTATATCTCTATTTTTTAGAATTGTTTCTACAATATTACTGAAACCAATTGCAGCTCCTTTTAAATTGTATTTAAAACTCATAATTACCTCACTTTTATTATTATATTTATATACAACCTGTATATATCTTTTTATCCATAAGTTTTAATAGTGTTTCCTTACCGACATCTGAGGGTGAACTTTTGTATGGAAGCAATCCTTCCGTATCCCACAAAATTGTTACAATACAATAGGGAGCTAGTTTATTGATTATTCTTTCTCTAATGTGCTTTGCCCATTTACTTGCTTCTTCACTTTCTGCCTCTTGGTACTGTTTATCTAAAGCGACAATAACTTCATTAACCTCTAAGCTCAATATTAAATCTCTTTGGAAATTACTAAAGCTGTTTCCACATAATGCCACAGTGAAATTTTCTTCTCCAAACATAGTGTCACATTGTAACACTCCTTTTTCGCTCTCCACTAACATTATTTTCTTTTTCCGCTTTATTGCTTCTTTATTAATATTAATACCATATAAATTTTGACTTAATGGATGTGAATAAATTACTTTACTTATTTGAAAAGGAGAATATTTTCCATAAAGTTCAATCTCCTCATCTATCATTGATCTAGTTCTTACACCCATGAGTTGATCATTTATATTGTAGTGTGGCATTATTATTTTTTGTTGAAATGTACTATATAAGATACCATATTTATACATAGATTCGATGCTTATTCCTTCATCTATCCAACCTTGCCAATACATTTTTTGAAAGATATTTAGGATACTACTATCATAAAAATCCCTCTGTTTTTTATTGTCTTTGTCTTCTTTCTTTTTCCTTCTAATACTATTAATAAATCCCCAATCATTAATAATTTCATTTTGTTGACCAAAACCATATGTAAAAGTTGAAATATTTAATTGAATACATATCCAATTTATTGCTTCAATAAATGAATAATTCTTATTTCTACAAACTAACTCAATGATGTCAAAGCTATCTCCACAGTCTGTAAAGCAATGAAAGTATTTACTCTCTCTGTAGTAATATAACTTATATTTTTCCCCGTGATGACAAATAGTTTTAAAAATATAGGCTTCTTCAGTATCTATATAATCATCTGACCCCAAACGCCCCAATAACTTAATAACATCATTTTCAGAAATTTGAGCTTTTAGTTCTTGTGCATTTAACATAAGCTTCGCCTATTCTTCAAGTATTATTTTATTGAATTCCTCAATAAGTTCCGTAGCACTACCTTCTATGTCAATTTTGTCACAATCTCCAACATCATCTAATTGGAACTCTATAATTGTTTTCTTAATATCTGTAATTAATTCAAAATCTACGGTTGTTACAAAACAATCAATTTCTCTAACTGTTCCCATATTTATTTTTGTCCAAACAATAACACTTTTCCATTTACCACCCCTATTCTTGATGATATAATAACCCATATTTGGTTCTGTATAAAAACCATTGCCCAATATTGGTTTTAACTTTTGCAAATCGGCACTACTAGCAGGTAGAGCTAAAATACCATAATCAGGCTTCTCTAAGATAGCTTTACTTCCCTTTAGAGCGTTTGCGTCTTTTTCTTCTTTCCAATTCGATGATAATTGAGTTGAACTACCTAGAAAAATATTATATCGGTTAGCCAATTGTTTTAAAGCTGCTGAAAACAAAAATAAGATTTGATGAGTTTGTAGTTTTACTCCAGTTTTCTGAATATAATATGAATACAAGCTTGGTGAATCATTTATATAATCAAAGAAACAATGGGTAATATTTTTATTTATTATGTATCTTTCAATAGTTTCTTCTATAGTTTCAATAGTGAAATCTGGTTGATATTCTCCATATAATAAGCTTTCTTTAACTATCTTTCCTGATTCATAAATAATCAATTCTTCTTCAGGAGTTATATCTTTCCATTCTGTCAATTTATCTTCGTCTATTCCTGAAATATGAGCTAATAAACATGTTTGTAATTCCTCTTTAGATAGTTCAGTAGAGATGAATAATACGGGATTTTTTTCTCCAGTGGAGAGCCAAATCTTTTTCTGCCAATCATACATTCTATCAGAAGATATATTGCAAGCTTCAGCCAGCGAGTTTCTAGTTTTTCCACCACCACTAACCGAACTTCTGATCATACATTTCTTAGGTCTTAAACCTCTAAAAATAGTAGTCATATACCCACTTTGCATAGGATATCCATAACTTGTATCTTGATTTTTACAATCCTCAATTATGCTTTCAATGTCATCTCCTGCATGAAAATTATAATTATCTCCAAAATTTGTTTTCCATAGATTTTTAAAATCATCAAACTTATTTAACAATTGGCTTAGTACCTGTTTGCTATCCATTTGATTAAATAATGCTAATTTATGCTCGTCACTTTCATCATAAATGAAGCTTATATCCATTTTCAGTTTTTCTATGGTCATTCGTAATATGGAAAATTTTCTAACATTATCATAATATAGTCCTATATTTGAAGTCTTATCAACAGTTTCTTCAATTGCCTTTTCAATGTATAACCACCCATCATTAGTCTTCCATAAAGCCAAAGCAGAAGGAAATTGAGATAATTCATTTTCAATTTCAATAGGAGTAATAGTAGTAACAGTAGATTTTTTTGATATATTATAAATTGCTCCATAGACCATTTTATGAAAAGTCTCCGAATAATCATTAGCATTGGTTTCAAATTTTTTGTCGGTAGCTAATCTTGGATTGTTGCAATAACATCCCAGTAAAAGGAAGATATTTCTTTTATCTACTAGACCTAATACATCCACTATTCCACCTCCCCTATCAAATCACCAATATTAATTAAGAAATTATTTTTTTTAGCGTATACTTTTCCCAAATTAACTTTAACTTCGTTCACTGCTTCTTCACCTTGCTCAATATTGCTCTGCACACTTGAGGCAATTTTCTGTTGTTGCTCAAAGTATTTTTTTGCCTTTTCATAATTATATTTTACTAATGCGATACCGTATTTCAATTCACTGAATGATTTCCCCTCAATTGCTTTAATATACCAAAGACAATATGTAATACCTCCATATGTATAACCTAATTGTTCTTTATATTCTTTTATTTGTTTAAAGATTAATCCTGTTGGTTGATCTAAGTTAAAATATTGACAAATAGTTTTAAGTAATAAATCATATTCTTGTTTTCCTATTTGAATTTTATCATAGCATTCCTTACAATAAGATTTATTACTATAAACATACTTTTCTTCTTTGGATATTGTTTTTTCGCAACCTTTACATTTGCTTAATCTAGCCAATTTCCACACCACCTTATGTTAAGAATAAGGGAAGTTATGACACTCCCCTTATTTAAGTTTTTCAATTTATAGTAATTTATATTTAGTTACTAATTCTTCTAATTTAATAACCACAACTTTAGCTACGTCAATTTGGGATTCTATTAAACTATCAAACATTTTTGGTGTACCATCATTGTGGGTTCCAATAGTTGTTTTTAGAATATTACTTGCTTCTTCTAAATACCCATTTTGTGCAAGTATCCCTCCCAGTTCACTACCTCTATTTTTAATCTCTTCAAAAGGTTGGTCTTCTGTAATTTCTATAAAAGTTTTTTCTTTTGTGAGATATTCAACATCAATGGACTCGAAACTTTTTTCCATTATATTTTTTAAATCAGAAACTTTTATAATTTCTGGTAAACCAAAGCTATCTTTTAGTTCCTTAAATACACTTGTTTTCTTAAAAGTAATAATCCTTTCATCAGAAGTCTCACTTTCTTTTTTGATTAAACCAACTAGAAATGCCTCATGAAACATTTGAGCTTTTGTGACATCTTTTAATTTAGTTTCAACAGTTGTCTGTTTAGTAATAATATTTGTATTTGTGTACGCTTGAGCAATAAAATGAACAGTTACCCCCATATTTCTTAATTCAGTTGTAACTCCCATTATACTATTTAAATATCTCTTCCCCTTTCCGAAATTCAAATCCTCAATAATTTCAACTTCTTTATTGGCTGCTGTATATCTACTAGCCATTTCTTCAAACTTATCTGCAGTATCAAATACAACACAAGAAAATTTTTCCCTAATGGCAGGATTTTTGAACTGACTTACAATAGAAAACACCTCTGAGATATCCTTTACTCTTTGAGCCATAATTCCTGGAATCTTTTTATGTCTATCTTCAAACATTACGAATAAGGGTTTTTTACCATCAGGACTAATTTCTGTTAAATATTGATTTAGACTAAATGTTTTTCCATCTCCTGTTTCTCCAATCCAAACCATAGGATATTGAGTTAAGTCTGTGGTTACTTTATTCTCTTCCAAAGTTGCTAAATTTATCATTAATTATTAATCTCCTTTTAACTCTTATTTATTTTTTTATTTATTGGTTATTGAATAGTCTTATTTTATGATAAGACTATTCAATTTTTAGATCTTATTTCGTTGCAAAAGGATTAAATGGGTTTGCTGTTTGATTTGTTACCGTTCCACCCGTTGCAAAAGGATTGTTTATTGGGGGAGCACCATTTGTATTAGCAACTTTAGCAGGTTCGTTTTTAATTTTGTCTAATTTTAGTTTACGTTTTGCAATGGCTTGTGCATATTCTGCTTCATCAATTTCATGTTCAATTGGACTCCCCTTTGGACTACCTCCCATGATTTCTTTCCTACTTACTGTGGTTGTAACTACTTTTACATTATCTGATCCAAAAGCCATTTTTTCAATTACTTCAACCGTTTCTTTGGTATTTACTAACTTACCAGTAAATTTGGCAAAACCTCCTTCAAAGAAACCAGCAGACATAAATGGTTCAGCAATTGACTTAGGAACCGTTAGTACCACTGGAATAATTGTACCTTCATAACCTAGAAGATTTACTGTAACTTTTGCATTACCAGTGGGTTCGTTTTTATAAACCTCTTCTTCCAATTTGGAAACTACACCTTCGATTTCAAACTTGGCATCCATAGGAGTTGTTTCAATCTCTTTTTGAGTTAATCTATTTGCAAAATTAGCTTTAATTCCTGCGTATGTTTTAACTTCTCCATCTTTTCCTTTATAGTCTTGAACATTAAATTGTCCTGATCCAATTTTAATGATATCTGCTTCATTTGGAAATTGTTCTAGTGCTTTATACTCATTCATTACTGTTTCTAAACCTTTGAAAATAGAGTTTTCACCACTACCATCTTTTTTCATTTTTTTCGCAAAATACGATACTTCATTTTCACTACCATCAAGAGTTCTAATGATCAAATTTCCACTAATAGCTTGCTCTTGACCAACTACATTACCATCTTTATCTTTTACATCAACATTTTTAATTGCCAAATCTTTCTTAACCAATTGACCTACCACATAAACATTATTCATTGTTTCTTTTAACATATGTATTAATTCCTTCTTTCAATATTTTTTATTTATTAATTGTTTATAATAGAACTTTTAATATTATATTGAAAGAAGGTGGTGGCTTACTTCGTTTAACAGGTTTCCAACAGTTGCCTGAATTCTTCAACCAATCAATCCTTTCTATATTTATTTATTACTTATTTAACAAATATATCATAGTACCAATATCGATGTCAAGAACATATTTTATTTTTACTTTACATCTAATTAAATAACATAAAATTTAGCTTTCGAAGGATCTGTATCTTATAATTCATCCTCAACTATTTTAAAACTCAAACTACCTTCTTTTGCATTAATTACTTCAACCATTCTAAAACTATCTACATAATCATTCAATGATTCTTGAAAATCTCTCATAGCAGATTCTTTTGTTTCTTCATCATTAAATACTACTCCAATTGTCAATATCCAAATCTTACTTGTTTTGTTTTCGTTATTTTTATTATCTTTTGCCATTACTTATTCCTTCTTTCATATATTTTAATATAATACTAGTCCATTTTTCTTAATAGCATCGTTGAGTTGCTTTAAAAAATGTGCAGGATCATTATTATTAGCATCTAAAGTTAAATTAATAGTAATATTATTAATAATAGGAGTTTTCGTTTCTTCTACTTTTGGTTCTTTATTCTCAACCCCTTCTACCCAATCCCATTCTTCTGGTTCATTATCTCCTAAAACATCTGCAATCACTCTTACACAAGCATTACGTTGTTTAATAGCTACGATATCATAAGCTTCATTTTCTGGAGATAAATCTTCATCATAATCATTTAATGAGATTGCATAAGAACTATGCCCTTGTTTAATATCTTCTTGACTATTAAAAATCATATTACCTTCAAGATCGCTTAATAAAACACACAAATCTCCATCTCTCATCTTAAATAACATTGAACTATTTAATTCTGATTTCTTCATTTTAACATTCTTACTTTCATTATTAACATTTTGATTTAATTTCCTCTCTATGTATGGTTCCAAATCTTCTGGTAAGAAGTAATCGCCTAATTCAGCATCTTTTGTCTCATCTAAAACAATAGTATTTCCGTCAATTCTTATTACATATAGATATGGATCTTTATTTTCTTTTACCATTCTCCAACAACTTGAGTCAAAATGACTTCCTACGCTTTTTGAATGAGGTATAATCTTCATTCCCAAAATAATATGTTCTATTTTCAATTTCATTAATTCCTTTCTCTAATATATAAATATTGTTTTACTGAGTAAATTGACTCAATTTCTCCCTTAATTCCAAATGTGAATTAATTTTTGCTTCTGCCTCATTTTTAATTTGTTGCGTATTAACCAACTCTAATTCCAATAAATCAATTTTCTCTTGACTCTGAATCTTAGATTGATTTAGCATTTCGTTCGCTTTGTCAATTTCTAGAATTGCTTGTTTAAACATAGATACTGCATTGTCTACAACTCCTACAGCTTTTTCAATCATCATGGAAGGTGTTAATACTTTATTTTTAAATAATTTTGCCATTTTAACATTACCTCTTTCATTATAATTTTATTTTTAATTTAATAGCTTATCTTTACGGCAGTAATTTTATCTTTTTCGCATTCACTAATATTTTTCCAATCAATATCCTCACCATAATAAGGCAATTCTCCATCTGTAAATTCTTCATTTGTAACAGATATACTATATGCTTGTTCTGGTGACTGTCCATGATCTGCTTCTATGTAAACAATCGCATTATCTGGGATATATGATAATAATCGTTTAAGTTCTAAGACATCTATCATATATTTAACTCCTCTCTACTACCTGAAACAACACACCATTATCTCTCTTTGTCAATCTAAACTTATCTAAAGTATGTAAATTCTCTTGTATATAATAATATTCACTATCTTCTGCCAGAATAACCCTAAATGAGTCTTTGTCAAATGTATAAAAGTTTTTCAAGAATCTTACTTTTTTCATTAACGATCATCCTCCATAATTAATTCTTGCAATGCAATAAATGCAACATTATTAACTAATATTCCACCTTCGCATTCATAACCACAAAATTCTAATTGCTCAATTGCTTTAGACGGATTAGCTTTATACTCATCAATCATTTTGCGTGATGTTGATTCCATATGTATTCACCTCCTTAAATAAATTAATTGTTTAATTAGTTTATCTTATGTGTTTCACACTCTTTAATAATTTCATTTAATCTATCAATTCTCTCTTGAACCAACTCATTATAAACCTCAACACACTCTTCATATGTATTTGCATAGTGCCTAGAGTAAATATCTACCGCCTTACTTTTGATCAGTTCATCATTTTTATTTAATGGAACAAATACCTGATTACTATATTTAGGTTTACTCATTCCTGCTTTATGCTTATCTAAAATCATTCCTCGGATTGGTAATTGTTTTAAATGTGAATAATCATAATTATTATCTTCACTATACGCACATGCCCATGCTATACTTTTATGTCCTAGAGTTTTTATGTTTATTTCCATAAATATTCACCTCCAATCCCATCAAACTAAACTTTCTTGTTATTTTGATTAACCTTCTCTAATTGCTTTTACAATCATATCTATTGTTTCTTCTGAAATACCATCAATTGTACATTTAATATTTATGGTTTGAGGAGTATTGAGTTTTCTTTCAATGTTATCAAGTCTTTGTAATAATGCCATTCCAAAATAATCATCCATACTTACACCTTCTGGCAATCCATTAAGTTCATCTGTGAATGAAATTGTTTCTTGGGTATCAATACTCCTCTCTTCTGAATTATATCTAGAAGGATAATATTCACCATCTAAATTTAAATCTGTGTATGTAACATTTCCATAAACTCCATTAATCTCATGCTTAATTCCCTTTTTAATTTTCATAGTTCTTTCTCCTTTATTAATTTTATTATTTTTAATTACTTACTAAACTCAATGTAGTTACGCCAGAACAATAATTCTAAACTACTTCTATAAGCAATTCCCTCTAAACATTTTTCACACCATTTACGATATCCTTCCTCAGACTTAAATCTACTATCAATTCGTTTCTTGGCCTTCTTTACAAGTTCAACGCCTTGCATATCGGATATCTTCTGTGACCATTTCTTTAATTTAAAATTATCAATATCAACAGTAATACAACCAATATCTTTAGGAATTAATTCAATTGGAATGGTATTTATTGGACAAATTATGTAACTAAAAGCACTTGCACAGCAGAATCCATTTTTAAAGTCTGATAAACTTGCTTTTGCTTCTATACCTTTCATATCCCATTGATATTTTCTACTTGCTATATGAACTTTCTTAATGCCAACAGCATCAATTATTTCTTTTTTCTTTTTGCCAATATCTAAGTCCCACATATCTGCAACCTCAGTGGCTAATATTTTATAACCCCATCCGAATAATATATATTTAGATATTTCTTTTAGTAAAAAATGTGTTTCTGACTCGTTCTTTGGCCTGTTAAATTCAATTATATGTAATCACCTCGATTCACGAATAGATGTATTTGCTAATCCAATACAACTGTCACATGCCACAAATTATCATTATATTTCTTAACCGTATATTGTAATAATAAATTTTCAGCAGATTCTACTATAATATTTAACTTATCTTTGCTCTCACAAATAAATAGTTTTTGTCTTGCTGAAACTGGTGCTAGACTTAACTTACACCCATTTTGCTCTATTAATTCAGAAAATTTATTTATATCTTCTACTGATATAGATGATTGAATTTGATATGTAGAATAAGCAACTCCTTCTGAACGTCCAACTATTGGATCTGACATTCTTAATTCTCCTTTCTTCAAATTTAGAACTCATATTAAGTATACACCATCCGAACACCTATGTCAAACATTTTTATTTATTAATTTAACAATATCTCAGTGCAATTCTTCTTTTTTGCAATAACTTAGATAACCATCAACCCAGGCTTTTGCGTCATCATAAGCCAGTGTCATGATCTCCACATCATTACTGAGTAATCTTAAAAATATATCTGCTGTATTTGTTAAATTTTCATACATTTTTAAAACCTGCTCTGGTGAAAATCCAGTATTTTTGTAGTATTCAAGCGTAGTTATTGCTTTTGTTCTCATATGATTCACCTCATTTTAATTCATTTAATGTACTAATTTCCCACAATCTTTACATGCAATCCAACCATAAGGATGAGTTGATTCTGTATGTAAATGTCTACAATGATTTCCTTCTTTTCTGCATTCACATTGGTCAGATAATTGTTTTACTTTATTATCAAACCACTTTTGAAAATCTACTGCATTACCTTCAAAAACCATATCTGAACTAATCTCTTTTCCACAATATTTACATTCGTATATTACTGCCATTTTCCGACCACTCCTTTAAATTGTTAATTATTATTCTTCCATTTCTGATATGCTTTTTTACATAATACAAAAGACATATTGTCACCAGGGCAATCGTGCTACATTTTATAACATCTCATTATTTCTTGAGCATCAATATCTCCGTCATTAGCTAATTTACCTATATTTAAACCGTCTTTCTTTAATGCACTAACTAATTCTTCTTTGTTTAGATTCATATTTAAACTCCTTTCTCTACTCCACTATCTCAAACTTACACTGACATTCTCCACAAACAATATTTTTATCCACCTTCGCCTTAACCTTCTCCTCACACTGAGGACAAATATATGTAAATTGAGTTTTACCTTTTGGTTCTGGTTTCTCCTTAACTGGCACATTTCTGAAATAATTGAAACTATACATATTTGGTACAACTTCACTATCAATAAATTCCATAAATTCATCAGAACATTGCGTATGACCATACCCATATTTCTTACTTTTCTCAACCAATAATCCAACAGATTCAGCTAAAATCTTGAATTTTTTATTATGTACTTGACCACTACAATCTTTGATCTCTGCTATTTTATTTGCATAATGAACCATCTCATGATGTAATGTGCCAACTATTTCATATTTGTCTCTACTTAAATATTCAGCGCACATGTTAATTTCATATTTTTTCTCTTCTGATTCTTTCTTCTCCCATACTTTTTCTACTGTAAACCAACCAAGATTACCACCATTCTTTGCTTTTTGAATTGTAATCATTGGATAAGTTAGTTTATCAGAGTAGTAATTTTTATTTAAGATATCGAAGATTCTGTATAATTCCTCTAGAGCAATACCTATGTGATTATTTTGATTCATTTTGTTTTGTCTCCTTTTTAATTTTATTTTCTACTTTTTCAATACTTTGACCAATTTTATTGTATAGTGGTATTCCTAGAATTAATAGTGCAATAATTATTATTAGAATGAATATTACAAATATATATATCATCACCACCTTTACAATTAATATAAATTTATTTTAATTTGGTTATTCACTTATATATTTTTGAGCTTCCATAATTGTTTTACCTTCTTTTTCAAAAGAATAATTAGATCCAGTCTGTTCACTTTTAATATCCATTAATAAATGAAGACAATGTATTAAAAGTTTAACAATAAGTTTGTTAGTATTCAATATTGATTCTCCTTTATTAAGCAATTAAAATCAAACTTTTAAAGTAATGAATAAATCATAATCAATTTTTGCTAGTTTAATATTAGTTTTATAATTTCCATAACTAATTTCATATGTCCAATTTGAAACTATTTTTCCATTCATTTTTCTCATCCATTTTAAGAATTTACCTTGAAAGGGAGGGTGAGTATAAACATTATTAAATTTGGATATAAAATTTATAATACTATTGTCATTTATTAAATCATCAAATATAATTTGAAAACTATTTTGTAAAATATTATTGTGTCCCTGACAACTAAATTTTGTGGTTAAACCTATATCATTAAACAATTTAACCATTTGTCTACATTCAACATCTATTTCATCATAATTTATATATGTCATTTTAAGTTCTCCTTTTCTAATAGGTACTACGATTTAAAGACTAATCAATTGTATCCACAGTAATTGGAATCCACATCTTAGGATTATAGTTTAATGTGTATTTGTATTTATCAACATTTTTGCTTCTTAATTGCTCCACAACATATGTTGTGTTATTAGATAAACCAACGAAATGTTTTTGATAACCACCATTTTCATCTTCTACTGTTACTTCAAGTTGATTATCTTGCGTATCGGCATTAATCGATATTCTTCCTGTCATTTGAAATAATACATCGCCAGCAATGCAATTAATCACAGTAAGTTGACGCACAACATTGAAATTATCTGCTTCTAATGATAGGTTGTAAGATACTTTTTCTGCTTCAGTTTGACCACAACCAGTCAGAGTTAGTGACAATAATGCTGTACATAATACTATTGATAATATTTTTTTCATTTTTATTTCTCTCCTTTATTAATCATTTAATTCTTCACTTAATTTATCTGCTTCTTCAAAACTCATTTCTTTCAAATAATTATATTCATCCGTAAATGAAATATCCGCATACCATTTTTGATTCAACCATTCTTCTTTTGTCATTGTATTTATTTGTAAATCAATTTCTAATATATGGGAACAAATTGGGAACCCATCTTCTGCATCATAACTGCCACTCATCCCTCCTCTGCTTTTATCTCCTTTCTTTTCACTAAAACTTGAGCAGAAATAATAAATGAATTTGTCTCTTAACTCTTTTGATTCTGAAATATATTCAGAAATAATTTGATATGCTTTATTCATAGAAGGAAAATTACATTCTCCATTTAATAACCCAGTTTCATATCCAAGTAACAAATCCTGTATCCAAACTTCATTATTTTCAATAACATAATTATATTTTTCTTTAGTCACAATACTTTTATTAAGCATCCAATCAAGAATTTCTTGACCTTTAATAAAACTTTCATTAGTATCAATAAAATCTTCTCCTGCTTCACGCATCCATTGAGTAATTACAGAATAAACTATTGCTGGATTTTTTAATTGTTCTTCGTTCGTTACAATCATTTCTACTTTTCTCATTCATTTTATCTCCTTTTATTAATTTTTATGGTATTAATTCAATATGGTCAATTTTTGCATTTAAGATTCCAGTCGTATTTACCTTAACTCTATCTCCATTTTTAGGATTAAGTTTTACAATTTCTTCTATTCCTTTTTCTGTGAAGTCCCAATCTCTAAGTTTCCATTCATACTGAGGATATTGATTATCTACTCCAGTTGTAAATACAACTTTAACCCCATCATATTGACTTATCTTAGTTACTGTTGTGCCTTTTTCATCACAACCAGTTAAACCAATTGATAGTATGATTGGTAGTATTATATAAGTAATTTTTCTCATACTAAACTCCTTTCTCCGTGAAATCTTAATTTGCTGTGGTATTCCATTTATTTAAAGCGGTTATTAATATATTCATTTGTCCACGAATCCAATTCTCTAAATGTTCTTCACTATAAACCTCATCCATCTCGCTATTAAATAAAGTATGTTCCAAAAAGCAAATCCAATCAACATAACCTGACGAACCATATGTAAAACATATTCCTTCATTTTCAAATAACTTATCAGATTCAGACATTTCTTCATTTAATTTTTCAATTACTTTTAAATAATTTTCTGATTTAAGCATATTTTCATTCCTTTCCTATAATGAGTCATTTGTTTGTACTTATGATATCTTATATACTCTTCCATAATACCAAAATGGTTTCTCATATTGTTGTCCTTGAGTTTTATCATAAGGTTTACAATATTTCTTTTCAATTTCATAAATATTAGTTATCCCATTGCATAGTTTTAATGGAACTAATTCACAAGCATTCGCCATATTTTTCGCCCACAAAACATATTTATCATTCGTATCTGTAGTTATTAAATACCCACGAACAGTAAAAATCTTTCTATTCATTTTTCTTTCTAATTCTTTAATTCTCTTCATAAAATTATCTCCTTCATTTTTCATTTGTCATTAAAAGACTTGTTCTATCTTGTAAATTTTCTCTTATTTTTAGCATTTCTAACCCACAAACAAAGAACAATAAAATATCCAATTAAAAGTTTAAATTGAATTGATGCCCAAGCATAATCACCATTGCGATAATTATAGATCATTCCGAATGTCATTAATCCTGCACCAATTGCTAATAATGGATTTGTCTTTTTCATAATGTTCACTCCTTCTTATTCTTAATGTTTTTTAAAAACACAATTTTAGCATATGCTTGTATTTATATTTTCTGGACTTTCTCGCGATACGATAATGATGAAATTCCCTGTTTTTTCTTAATACTTCTTCTCTGTTTGCTTCTCTTTTGAGATATGCAATAATTTCTTCAGCCATATTTAATTATTTACCTCGATATTTCTTCCGATATTACCAAGTTTATGTATTGCAGGACTATTTGCCTTAAGCATCATAATTTTATTCATATTGTTTATATTCAACTCTTTCATCTCTCCTTCATTATACATTTATTTTTTGCTTTAGTCAAGTTTATATTCTTTAGCATTATTGTCGATTCCTAGTTGCTCATTTAGTTTGTTGTATTTCTTAACATCCTTTTCAAACCAAGAGGCATCTGTGCCATTATAATTCTTTAACCATAAGACACAATTTTCACTTACTAGGAAAGTTAGACAACCGTAGAGACATAATTCTTGAGAACCTAATTTTACTTTCTTGGATAAATGGTAATTTCGTGTTAGTTTCTTCTGAACCATTTCATAAGTTAGAAATTTATTGCCTTTGACTTTACTTGTATAACACTCATATACGTGGTCATTTAATGTTAGAATTCTAATATTTTCTTCTTTAGGTTTTCTTTCCCAAAGTTTCATTTGTTTTCTCCTTCCATCTCTCTCAACCATTCGCTTATTTCTTGACAATAAGTTCTATTTTGAATATGACATCTGATTGCTAATTGACATGAGCAACATTCTAGTTTTACAAGTCCTTCGCGAATAATCTGAAGATGATTATTTGTTAAGTTCATTTTATCTACTGCCTCTTTTATTTTAATAATTTTGTATATTCGCCAATATATACTAAGCAAAATGCTCCTAACCCAATCAATCCACCAATTATACCAATTTCTTCATTCGCTTCAATGTTTATTCCTAATAAAAGTGCATTATCAGGTAGTATTTCTTTATAATTATCAGGAATAGTACCGTTGTGCCAAATATTTGTAGTTATTACTTCTCTACCATCGAAGAATCTAATTATACTCTTATGCCCACCAAATCCCCTGAACGGATTTTTACTATTTTCATTCCCAATGTTATAATGTTTTCCATCAATTCTTACAGTATAGTTATCATCTTTGATTTTTACCTTATCATTCCAAAAATCTATATAGAAGCATTTATCATTACAAATTACTTTATGACTATAACTACTTTCTTCTATTTCTTTATTACAAATTACACAATTCATATTTATCCTCCTTAATCTTCTTCAATCTCAATTAAATTACCATAAGTAGTACCTACTTCATCATAAATATCATCCCATTCTCCATTACTTATCATTTCTTTTGCTTCATCAATATCTTCTGCTGTTACATATCCTTTACCAATGCTTGAGACTTCAATAGTAAAACGGAATTCTTTCGTAATTATCATCTCCTTTCTTAACAGAATAAAACAGAATTTTCATAGGTTATTCCCAATTCCAATCATCTTCATTTTTATCATTGTTGTTAGATGAATTATTTATTTGTTTATCTCCTTTCAACCCATATAACCTATCATTCAACTCTTCACTCCATTTAATCATAAGTTCCAAATCAACATCTTCGTATAAACTGTGTTCTTGTAACGCTCTACACAAATCTACAGCTCTATGCCATTCAAATATCTGTTTAGGCATAATCACCAGTGGTGGTTTGGGTTGTTTAATGTGATTATATGTATCAAATCCATAAAATTCTACTGCTGGTATACCTCCACTTTTACTAGAATCAAAATTTACATGTCCAAACGTCATTTCATTGTCATAACAGAAATAACATGTTTCTTTATGTTTCCAATTATTGTGATGGCCGAGTGACTTGCCTCCATTCCACTTAATATCTCTTTCCGTACAATATTCTAAGAATTCATTTGCTAATTTTTCAGTTGGGCAATTTACTGCTAATTTATAACGCATAAAATCATCCCAGTGTTTTTCAATATTAAATATTTCCATATTTTTAATTTCTTCCTCCATATCTTTTTTAATTATTTCTATTATTTTATGTTTTTCAGAACCATAGCCCCAAGTCAATAAACCAACAGAAAATTGATCTAATTCCTTAATATTAATACCAGTAGTAACATTTTTGCCCAATACTACATCAATAGTTTTAAAACAATTTTCTCTGTCTTCTAATACAAGTTTTAAATTTAATCCATTGGATAAAACTACAATATCTCCAATATTTGTTGTCATTCCATTTCCTACTTTCTTTTATTTATTTTTCACATTTGCCATAAAACTAATTTTTCGTATGCTTTTTAATCTTCGTCTTCCTCGTCTTTAATATCTTTAACTTCTTCTGTTTTATCCCTATTCAACCAATCACAATATTTTTGACATTCTGCTTTAGTTTTAAATCCAATTTTTGTATCATACTTTCTATCTTTATCCAGTTCCTTTGTAGTATCATTAAATTCATCTACTATTTGACAAAGTTTAAAATCATTATAACTATGATTATCATAATAGCTAGATTTCCCTGATGGTACAAAAGTTTTCCATAAATAGAATTCCCTTTCAGATTGGTATTGACTGTCTCTTTTGCTAAATTTGATAGTAGATAATTCAGATATTTCTGGAACATACTTAGATATTATTTTACTGCAATCACAACTTATTTCTGTTGTTTTCCCATTTGAAAAATTAGCAACCAATTTACGTTTGTCATTACACAAAGAACATTTATCTTGTGAGAACCCTTTACTATCAGCAAACCATACTTCTGAATTATCTATGTAGTCCTTTAAAGTATCTCCTATATTACTTGCATAGAATTCTCGTTCCACTTCTCTCTTAAGATTATCTTCTTTGTATTTTAGGTTTCTTTCTTTGCTATTTAATTCTGATTCTTTATTTTTATATTCATTGAATTTAATTCTAAGTTCATTATTTTCTTTGTTTAGACGATCAATTTCTTCTTGGATATTTGGTAATAAATGTTCCCTAATTTTATCTCTAAACTCTTCAATTAATTGGTCTACTTCACTTGGTTCATAATAGTTTTCATAGTCATCGTAATCCATTTATTTAACCTTCTTTCTTTTAATATTCTATTCTTTTTCTAAATCTTTTAACAATCTGTCAAAGTATTCTTTTATCTTCTGTTCGTTACTACCTGCGTATTTAATTGCTTCCATTAATTCTAATGAGGTAAAACTTTTATCTTTGTGTTCATTTAATATCTGATAAATATGATAAAAACCTTGCGCTACTCCCAATATATAATATTTATGCTCAGTAGTAGTTTGAAATATTTCATTATGTATTAATTCTAATTCTGATTTATTCCAAGGATATTTTCTCAATTACTTTTCATCTCCTAATTATTTTAAATCGACTACTTATCTGATTTTAATAACCCCTTTTCAATAAACATATTCCTAACAATTTCTCTTAATTGAGATTCTACAATATCTTGGAAATTACTTTCAGAATACAAATTGTCAATCTCATTTGCAATATAATCTAAAAATATTTCTTGAATTGTTTCATCTGAAATAGAATTAATTGCTTTGGTAATTTTACTGCTCAAAGCTTTTCTGTGATTATCTTGTAAATAAATTGTGTCCACTTTTTATCACTCTTCTTTCTTTCAACCATATCAAAGGAAAATTTCATTTACTAATTTAATTCAATATCTTTAAACTGTTGTTTTAAATTTTCTAATCTTTGTTGTAAAAGGTTTTTCAATTGTGGATTAATAAACAATTCACAAAATTCTTTATTAGATAAATTTAACGTTCTTAATATATCTTTTGAAGTTAAATGAGTTTTGTCCTCTTGTCTAAGAATAAAATTAACTTCTTTAACTTCAAAAATTCCTTCTAATGATTGAATTAGTTTCTCTGCTGACCTAATCTGATTATTTAATCCTTCTAATTTTTTGAATTTACCATGCATCTCTTCAAAATCTTTAATTTCCATTCTATTTACCTCTTTCCTTTATTATCATACTTCTACCGCATCACAAGAAACTCTCCATACCTTTCTTCCACCACGAATTACTTCTTTAAGTCCTTTGTAGTATTCACAAGTTGGTACACCAAAAGCATAATTTGAACTTATACAAGTACAAACTTTAACTTTTTCTTTAAAATTCATATTTATAGAATCTTCATGTTGCCCTAATTCTCTCCTTATCGGACATTCTTCAAGTAATACATTAGCTGATATATAGCCACTACTTGAAATACAACATCCACAAGGATCAACTTCTTGGCCTTTTATAGCACTTTTTATAAGTTTAATTTGTTCTGATGTAAAACCATGTCCAGTTGATTTTGCAGGTTTAAAAGCAACCCATATTTTGTCATTAATTTTTTGTTTTGTTAGTACATGACCTTTGTTTTCGTAAAACTCAGAAGATGGATCAATAATTTCAACTTTATCTCCTTCACGGTATTTCATATTTTTATGTATCCTCCAATCCTATAAATAATTTCTCTAACTTCACAATCATCGAAGTCATCAAGGTCTTCCACTTCTTCTACTTCAATAATTGTTCCATCATGGTCTAGAATAACTGTAGCAGTTCCCCAAAATATACCTTTGATTTTTGCTTTAACTTTTTGTTGCATTATAAACACCTCCTACCACTCTGCTGTCAATTGTAAATATATGCAACTTAATTTATGCTCTTCATTCTCTTTAGCCTTACAGAATTGACAAACCATTCCTTCTCCATAATCATATCTAGGATCACACATTGCTAATGTTTCTTTTAATAATTTGACTTCTCTCTTCAAATTCTCAGCTAAGATATATACTTTCAATTCTTTATTATTTAAATTCTTTTCCTTGATAATCTCTTTTGGAGGTTCAACTTTTGGTTTGCAAGTATGTCCTCTATAATGAATATTAGGATCATCCCAATTTACCCATTCTCCGCAATCTTTACATTTACTCATGATATCTTCCCTTCTACTCCCATCCAATTATAAAATTGTTTATCAGACATATTTGCTAAATTATTCATCCTCTTATTCATTGTTGATCTGCACTCTTTATGTATAAAGTCTCCATCACACCCAAACAATTCATGTTTGCCTTGACACAGTTTTATTTCTTGCTTACAGCATACACATTTTGTAATTTGTAATTCCTCCCTCAATGATTTAAATAACTTATATTACTAGTATATAATGGATAAGATATAAAGTCAAGATATTTTATTTATTGCTTCTTACTAATTTATTCTCTAATAAATTCTTCGTAAAGATGATGATATATCTCACACTCTTCGCAAGATTTTTGATCACATGTCTTTTCAGCAATTACACAATAACAATCTGAATCTTTATATTTACACATTTTTAATTATCCTTTCTGGTTTAGAATAAGTCGCAGACAATAAAAATAATGCTATAACTAAACGTGTAATACCAGAACTAAACACAGTAGGAGTTAGGTATCCTAAAAAGACTATAATTGCATCTATAATAAAAAATACTCCCAATATCTTCATTCCAATATTGACTATTTTTTCGAACATATTTTTAATTCCTTTCTAATACATTGAAATTTGGATTTTTAATTCCTTCCAATAAATCTTGCAATGCAAATTCTTCTCTATGTTTATAATAATACAAACTACACTCTTCTATATATTTACAATTTGTTCCGTAACAATCCTTTTTGCAATTTTTAAAGTCTATATTATCAATGTCTTTAAGTATTTTATATGCCCATTCATAGTTCATAATTTGATTCCTTTCATTTCCTAAGAAACAGTGGTTTTAATCTACTCATAAACCGTAATAATTTTAGCTTGCTTTTGTCTAATTCTATAAGAAGTAACTTTTGTAATTTCAAAAGGAGCAACATTTTCGACTCTTTTAATATCTGGAAAACTCATACCTCTAATCTCTATTATGTATCCTAACTTCTCAAAATCTTCCGGTGTAAATAATCCATCTTTTAATTCTTCTAGTAAGCACAATTTGTAACTTCTGTCGTAACTACATGCTCCAATATCTTCTCTGTTTTTACAATCAAGCACTACCATAGGCATATCATTATTGTAAACTACTTCACCAATCTTTAATTCTTTGCTCATTTATTTATCATCCCTTCATAATAACTTAAAACTTTATTTTCGTGTTTTAATCTTTCCATTCTTCATATATAAAAATAACTTCTTTCATCAAACTCTCATTTACTACACCATTAATTTCTTTTTGGATATATTCAATACCATTTGTTTTATATAATTCTAAACAATCTTCACAAAAGTAAAGCCAATTTTCTTCTAAATCACTAAATGATATGCCATTATCAATAGTGCATGTATCACAATATTCAATTTCACATACCGCACATTGTCCTCCATCATCCATATGAAAATGATCTTTACATTTAAAACACTTTTTTATATCAGACATTATTTTATCTTCCTTTCTTATCGCTTAAAATATGAGTTTCGAGCTAATTATTCAATTCTTTAATTATTTCTTCAGCATCTTTTATTAAACCATATGGATCAATACTCAAAGCAATAAAACATCAGGAAATATTTCTTCAACAAATTTAAGAGCATTCAGCATTTCTTGATATGACATAATTAAGTTTTCATATATATCATCTCTGACCATATTGTATTCTGCTATCTTTTTCATTTTGAATCAAACTCCTCCTTCATGTTTTTTAATAACTTATATGTTCTTTAACAATATTAATAACTTTTCTTGCCCACTCTTTATCCGATTCCTTTTCTTTATCAGTTAATTGACTATAAGGTGTTTTACATTGTCTTTTCCATCTTTGTATATTTTCAGCAGTTAAATTATCAAGCATATATTTTGTCCAATGAATCCATTGTTCATGTTCTAAATCGGCTAAATCTTCTATTAAACTCATTTGATCACAATCCTTTCTTTTTCTTTTTATTTGGGTAAAGATTCTGTTGTGATATTTGCTGTTACCTTTATAATACTTACTTTCTTTCCATAATATCTTGATAATTCTGCCGATTCTAATGCACCATCAAAATAATGAAATCTTTGCGCGTCTAAAATATCACTACACCATAAATCATAAGCTACGTCATAGTAGTTATTTTTATCATCCATCAGTACATAATAAACTTTTAACATATTGTTTCTCCTCCTAATCCCTTCGAATGGTTAAGTTTATAGGGTTTAACTTGTTGCTATCAATTCCTCTAAAGATTCTTTTAAGTCACTATATTTTTCTTCTAATTGATTATATCTGTCTAATAAATTATTATATTTATTTATTAATTCGTTATCGTCATTTAATACCATATTTGCACTTTGATCTGACCAATACTCCCTTATCATTACTCTAACTTCACCTATTGAAATTCTTCTCAAGAATAAGTTGGCGATTGTTTTAAAATCTTCGTTTGTCATATTTTCAGCTAAATATGTAAGATTATAATTTCCTTGAAATGAACTTTCATTTTTATTATCATTCATGTTTAGATATTTTATCAAATTATAAGATAATTGTTGCATCTCTGAATAATATTTTGAATCAGTTCTATCCAATGAAGGTTTAAATTGTTTCAGGTAATTAACCATATCTAACATTTTTACATTTTCCTTTCTTATCCTAAAGATTAGTTCTATGTTACTATTCCATTTTTTCTCTTTTAGGTGTTTTTGCACGATATTTTTTATATACGAAATCAACAAATTCCTTCTTCATATTGAACATTTGTAAACCTAAATCAAAAACCTTTTCCCATACTTTTAAGATTATAATCAGTAAAACTCCACTAGTCACAATCAATGAAAGTCCAATAACTAATTTGGTTAGATAATCCATATATTTTTAACCTCCTTCCCAATAAATGATTGTCTTAACTACCATTAATCAAATAATCCAATCCTATCATTTAACCACTCAAATATTTTAAACAAAACAGATACAATAAAACTAAATGGTAAAATTATAATCCCTAATATATCTCCCAAGATTGCTTTAATTACTTTTCTTGAAAGAACACCAATTCTATCTGATGTTGTAAAAACATATTTATCTTTATGATTTTCTAGATAATGATTAACTACTTTATTTACGTATTTACATTCTTCTATCGCGTTCGATGTATTAAATATATGATTGTCGTAATGATGTTCAAATTCTAAATCACAAAATTTACATTTTCCGCTTAAATGGTGATCCATTATTTAATCTCCTTTCCGCACCATCGACAAAACTTTACTCCGTTAATAACTTCAAACCTATTCTCCACTCCTACATATTCATTATTTTCACCAAGTAGAAAATTGCTGTGTGTTGTGTCAAATAGACATCTTCCAATTTTAATATACTCTTCACAAAACCATTCAGTAATATCTTCGAATTCATTCATTTCCCAATTTGAATAATCCATCACTTGATATTCATTCCTCATAATTTTTGTCCATGAAGTACCTAGCCAATCACCATTTATTTTGTACATAAAATAGATTTGTGTTGGATAAAACTTTATTGCTTTTTTATTGAATGTTATAATATCTCCGCTAAAATTATTTCTTTTTCGCCAATAAATTTTAATATCTTTATTTCTGTTTTTATGTAAAAATGTATAAGTCCCTTGGGAGTATTTTGGATTATATGGTTTTGTTTTAGGGTTTATTTGTTTTAGAAATTCTTTATTGATCATTCGATTTCCTCTACTTCAATTTCACAATCTTGATCTTCACTCTTAACAATAATATTAAAAGCATCCTCGCAAGGTAAACGACTTTCTTTCTGACTTTGAGTCACATGCCAAGGTATTTTTCCATTAATTTTTATATTGCCATATCCTTCAATGAACCCTTCTCCAAGTCTAGCTCTGACTTGTGCTAAATGCTCTGCATGTTCATAATGGTCATAAAGTGAATAGAACACATGCCTAAAGTCATCCATCCATTGCTCATCTATTACATTTTCGTCAATCTCAATTATGTATTCGTCAGTTCTGGTTACTGTTGTTTTAAATCTTTTCATTTTGCTTACTACCTTCTTTCTTATAAAATATCACTCAAAATATCTTCTAATTCTTCAATAACATCTTTTTCACTTACATCATAATCTTCAAGAAATTCTTCAATTTCGAATTTACTTTTCAATCTATTCCATAATATTTTAGCAATATTCTCATAGTCATAACCCTCAACTTCAATCTCTTTACCTAAACTATGAATCTTTCCTCTTGCCTGACCAGTTGTATAGTGAATCATTCCTCTGCTATCTAGAAAACCCCTGTCACCCTCCTTGACTGTTACTTTGTTTCCACCAAAAACAGATTCAAGTTCAAATTCTTCGGAAAATCCAATTTCTTCACCAATTTTATAACTCATTTATATCCACTTTCCTCTCTATTTTCAAATCTCATCTGGATTAATAATCACAATCTCTTTACCTTGTTTCTTTGCATAATTCACACAATTAGCAGTACCACCCTTACTTCCATTCCAAACAGCAATGACAATACTTGAATTATCAACCATATAGCGATTCCGAATCATCATTTTGGCAGGATGATATTCTCCAATATTTACACCTTTAAATTCATATTCTTTAAGAGTATCAACAAATATTAATATGTCTGCTTGTTGTTTTTGTAATTCATATGTATTAACATCATGAGGATACCATTTTGAGGATTGTTTTTCGAAAGGTATTGCTAATTCTAACTTAATCTCACATGTTTCATATTCTCTCGCTTCACTTTTTAATTCTTCACAGATAGAAAACGTAACTTGATCGATTCCTAGTGCTCCTCCGAAGATGAATTTAATTTCTCTTTCGTTTTTATTATAAATAATATCATTAATTACATCAATTATTTTATTTTTTAATGTTCCTCTAAGTTTTTGATGTGCCATTGAATCATAATTATATTTTCCTGGGAGTTTATCTGGCCTATGCCCTGTGAAACATATTGTAATCATATTCGCTTTCCTTT
>Ga0209318_1000736_pt1 | contig 27877 bp, 20 predicted proteins | sample RifGroE1_FD_183999 | JGI IMG/M metagenome (GOLD analysis project Ga0209318, IMG submission 183999) | Groundwater microbial communities from Rifle, Colorado, USA - Groundwater E1 (SPAdes) (version 2) | ecosystem: Environmental > Aquatic > Deep subsurface > Groundwater | place: Rifle, Colorado... | reverse complement strand
TACATTAGCAAGATCAATAACGGGTATGTTTAGACATTTTTTTTATTCAGTTATTGCATATTTTTTTAGACATATTAACAATGAGCAGATTTTTATTGGAGTTACATAGTAAATCGAATTTCGGGTTAGAAATAAAAAGAGAAGCCTGTTAGTTTTTACACTAACAGCTTCTCTTCCATGACGAAGGTATTTATTGTACAATAAATATTTTTGGTTCTAAAGCACTAAGATTTATTGTATACTTTCCTGAAGCGGGATTTATTGTAGTATTACTAATAGCTTCCAACATACTGGTTCCACCAATATCACTTTGATTTAACTCAATTGTAATATTTCCTGTTCCAAGATTTAAACAATAAACTGTTTTATTTCCTGTTTCAGCATCGTATTTTAAATCAGCATATTTATCACCGGATGCTATTAGATTTGTTCGTGTTCCTTCTTGCCATAAAGAACTATTTTCAGCTCTGATTTGCATCAATTTTTTGTAAAAATTAACTAAATCCTGTTCTTCTGCACTAAATCCTGAAATTTTACCATTTGTTCTACTAACGTGCATACTTTTCAAATCACTATTACCTGTTTTTTGACCCCACTCTTCTCCATAATACAGTGTTACAGGACCTGAATATGAAGCTAAAATACTATATGCAGCTTTATGTCGTAAACCGTAATTATTGTTATGAGCTGTTGAAAAATTAATCAAATCACCAAATCGTGCAAGATCATGATTTCCAATCATAAGATTAGGGTGAGCCCAATCAGGGTATACTGAATGAGTATCATATCCGGTTTTAATATTTTCTGCTCTACCGGTCGTTACTTCTTTCCCCCACTCTTCTTTGGCAAGAGATTGTACTAATGTATATCGTAAAGGAAAGTCAAACGCAGAATGGACGCCTTCTTCAGTTGTTCCATAAGTATTCGTTTTTATACCTTCCTGATCTTCCCAGTCTTCTCCGACCATATATCCGAGAGTACCCCATTTTTTACCACCTACAGTAGGATTTGATGAGTCATTTTTATTTTCATTTACAGCTTTTTCAATTTCAATTCTTATATCATCCCAGAAAAATTTACCGGCTCCCTGTCCTGCATGCCCTGCATTACCTGGTCCTAACTGATATGATTGATCAAATCTCCAGCCGTCAATTTTATAGTTTTTAATCCAGTAATACACCACATCTTTATAAAATTGTAATGAATCACCACCATCACTATAATTAACAGGATTTGAAGTACTTGGTTTTTTACCACTCAATGGAGATGCAGCAATATTACTACCATCATTGTGCCCCAAAACACCGTCAAGAATAACATATATGCCCTTTTCATGTGCTTTTGTTACTAACTCAGCAAATAATTCATTTGTTCCAAATTTAGGATCAACATTAAAATAGTTGTTAGCAAAATATCCATTATGTGCTTGCTGACCGGAATATGTTTCAAAAATCGGGGTCATCCATAATGCATTCATACCAAGATCTTTTATATAGTCAAGAGAATTAATTACCCCCTGCAAATCTCCTCCAGCCATTGAAGGTGAATTCCATTGCCAATCATACCCTTTACTTGAATCACCATCCTGGAATGAACATACCATTACTTGAAAAATTCGCAGATTATCAATATCATCTGTATTTGTAATAATAATAGTATCATCTCTTTCGTATGTATAACTTAAATCGGTAGTGCCTGCTTCATTTGTTGCTGATACGACAAGTGAACCTGTTGTTTTATCTGATAGAAAATCTTTGAGTAAAACTGATGTTACAGTAGTATTTAACGTAATATTTGTAGAATTAAATGATGCTGTTTTTGAAGAAACAGGATAACCGTTGTCATTAATGGTTATTGTAATCTCAACTTCACCTTTATATTTACCACCTGATGGAGTTATTATTATTGATGGTTTTACAGGACCTTCAGGGTTGGTTGTTGTTAATCCGGTTTCTGCAGTGTACCAGTATTCTCCTACAGCAGGAGCTTCAAGATCGATTGTTTTACCATCCCATGAATCAGCAGGTGTAAATATCATTTTCATTGTATTTACAGTGAATGACATGGTACTCCAACCATTTGATGTTGCAGTCATTTGATGTCTTTTTGTATTTAACGATGTATCAGTTGTATTCCAAATATACACCCAGTTAAAATTTTTCGCATTGAGTATTATTTTATCCTGTATTTCTTGTTTTATAATAGTATATGTTTTTTCAGTAATAATTGAAAATAAATCATCGACATATGCAATTGCTTTTAATATATATGTTTTTTCTTCAGTTAATGTAAATGGTACAGTATATTTTGTACTTAATTTTGTTGGTGTTGAATTATCAAGTGTATAATAAATAACGCTACCATTTGTTAATGGAGTTAATGATACAAGAATATCATTTTCATATGTATTACTTTCCGGTGTTACTAAAGGTGGTTGAATTATCTGAGTCGGTTTATCAATAATGTACGATTTCTCTACCACATCAGAAAATATACTACCATTATAAGCTATAGTTTTTAAAGTATATGTTTTTTCTTCAGTTAATGTAAATGGCGCAATATATTTTGTACTTAATTTTGTTGGTGCTGAATTATCAAGTGTATAATAAATAACACTATTTTCAGTTACAGGTGTAATGGTTACGGTTATATCTTTATCATAGGTTCCACTTTCAAGAGATACTAACGGTGCTTTTACAGGTATTATTGATTTATCAATAATATACGATTTTTCTACCATTGAAGAAAAAATATCATCAATACTTGCAATTACTTTTAAAGTATATTTCTTTTCTTCTGTTAATATAAATGGTTCAGTGTATTTTGTGCTTAATTTTGTTGGAATTGAATTATCAAGTGTATAATAAATAACACTGTTTTCAGTTACAGGTGTTATAGTTACTGTAATGTCTTTATCATACGTTCCGATTGATGGTGAAATTTCCGGTGGTAAAACTGTAACAATTGATTTATCAATAGTAAATGATTTTTCTACTATTGAAGAATAAATAACATCAATATATGCAATTACTTTTAAAGTATATGTTTTTTCTTCAGTTAACATAAACGGTTCGATGTATTTTGTACTAAATTTTGTTGGTGTTGAATTATCAAGTGTATAGTATATGACACTATTAGCAGTTACCGGTATTAGTGTAACTTGAATTTCTTTTTCATACATTCCACTTTCCGGTGTTACTAAAGGGACTTCAACCGTCGTTATTGCTATATTCTCGATAGTAAATTTTTTTGAAACAACAGAAGAAGGTGATTTTCCGGGAGTAATTGCTATTGCTTTTATTTCATATTCCCCTTCAGTATCTAAAATGATTTCTTTTGTATAAATTTCAGATAATTCGGTGGGATCCTGAGAATTTATTGAATAATAGATTTTTGAATCACTTTCAATAGTGTTAATTAATACAGATAATTTGTTACTATACACACCTTCTGAAGTAATTATTGATGGTGTTGGAGTAATATAATCATCAACTATATACTTTTTAGAAGAAATAAACGATGAAGCCATATTAGATTTATATGCTATAGCTTGAATCGTTACACTTTCAGTTAATGTAATTGGACCGGTATATTCCAGTGATGTATTATCCGGTGTAGTATCATTAATAGTATAAAATACTGAAGTATCATCAGTTTTAGTGGATAAATAAAGTTTAGTATTAGTTTCAACTATTTCACTATCAATTGAAAAAACAACCGGAAGCACTTTTTTTTCAGTTAATTCTGTTAAAATTATCGGATTTACTTTACCGTTAACCAGTTCAATGTTTTGACTATATTGATAATATATCTCACCATTTATATCTTTAAAAAGTATGCTTAACTGACATGTTCCTGAAAGAGGACTCTTTAGCACAATATTTGTATTTACATTAAAATTTGTTATTTTTTCATCAATCATTGTATTTGAATTAAAATTCCCCTGTATTGAGATCTCTTTTACTATTGTGTTTAAATCTGATGGTAAAGTAATCAGCATCGAGGTTGCAGGAGTATTAGTTATTGTAAAATTAATAAGTACCAATGAAGTTGCTTTATCAATAACTTTGGTTATTGTTTTTGATCCGACTATAATATCATTTTCATCTATAATAGAGGCAGTAAAATCATATGTATCATACGGTAATGAAAAAGAAAGTATGCTTTCAACTTCCTGTTTAGAATAATACTCATTTGATAAACTTTTAATATCAACTTTATATTGTTGTATTTTCATATTGTCCGGTACGTCAATTAGTACCTTGACATCGGACTTTTGAACATCAGGAACAACAACAACTGCTGTTGTTTGATCAGGATTTGTACATGACATTAGAAATAATAATGCAAATATGAATACCACTGTTTTTTTTAATATTTTCATAAATGGCTCCTTTGTTAAAATACAGCAATTTTCGTACCAAAAAAACAATGATGATTTAAATCAAATGAATGAATTAATAATAGTTTATAGAGCATCTTGCAAAAATACTCTTTTTATCTCGAATTTTTGCAAGATGCTACCTCAAATGCAATTTTATTGCGTAACGGCTCATGCAAAAATCAAGTACTCTTGATTTTTGCATGAGCCTCTATAGACTCTTTAGTATGTAAAAATAAAAAATTAAACTCTTAAAAACAGACTTTATTCTATTTAAAAGAATAGACATAAGATTCTTGTAAGTTAAATATGATGACTGAGGCTTCAGTAAGAGACTCTACTTATAAATATTTTGGAATTTGAATAATAAATTCGATGCCGTTTCCAGCTTCACTTTTACAATCTATAGATCCGTTTAATGTTCTTGTAATAAGGTTATACACTATATTCATTCCTAATCCGGTTCCACCGGAAGATCTTTTTGTTGTAAAAAAAGGATCAAATATTTTAGTCAAATGATCTGCAATTATACCAACACCATTATCTTTATATGTGATATTAATAATATCATTATCGAGTTGAACGTTAATATCAATTACTCCAGCCTCCACACCATCAAAACCATGAATCAAAGAATTAAAAATTAAATTGGTAAATATTTGTGAGTAAGCACCGGGGAAGCTGTCAATTTCTAAATTAGAAGGGCAATCAATGTGAATAATATGTTTTGTATGTTTTAATTTGGGGTGAAGACTTTCAAGAATATCGTTAAAATATTCAAGAAGATTAAATAATCTTCTTTCACCGCTTGTTTGATCAACTGCCAGTTTTTTAAAACTATTCACCCTCTCGGCAGCTCGTGATAAATTTTTCAGTATTATTTTTGTTGATTCAACGGTTGTATTTAAAAATTTATCTAAATCACTTTTCTTTAAATCAATAGAATTATATAATTCTAAATAATCAGTAACTGTATCTGATAAAAAAGAAGTTGCTGTTACAGCCACCCCTAAGGGGGTATTAATTTCATGAGCGACACCGGAAACTAAAACGCCTAAAGAAGCTAATTTTTCAGATTGAATTAACTTACTTTTAGTTTTCTGTAAATTATCAAGAGAATTTTCAAGCTCAATCGTTCTTTCTTTAACACGATTTTCAAGATCCTCATTCAATTTTTTTAACGCTTGTTCTGCTTTATTACGATAAATGATCTCATTGTTTAATAAAATATTTGAATCATTTAATGCTTTTGTTCGTAATTCAACTATTTTTTCCAAATTACTTTTATAATTATTATTCTCAATAATAAGCTGTCTTTTTTCTAAAGCTTTTTTTATTGAGTATTCTACAATAGCCATATCTTCAATAGGTTTTGTTAAATAATCCCAGGCTCCAAGTCGTAGAGCATCAATTACATCCTGAATAAGACCGGTTCCTGAAATAACAATAATAGGAACCTCGGTATTAAATGTTCTGATAGATGATATAAATTGAAAACCATCCATATTTGGCATTCGTAAATCTACAAGAACAAGATCAGGATTAAAAAGTCTGAATTTATGAATTCCCTCAACACCATCACAAGCCTGCATAACTGTGTAGCCGAAATCTTCAAGATAATCATAAAGATTTTGTCGTATCATATCTTCATCATCTATACATAAAATTTTTACTGATTCAGATTCCATATATACTCCGATTCGATGTAAATTTTATCAGGAATGCAAAAGTTCATGTATTTTATTTACCAGTAATGACATATCACTAACGGGTTTTATATAAACCTGATTTGGATCAATACCAATTTTTATTAATTCATCAATAAGATTGTAATTTGAGGAACCGGTATGAATAATATATTTCAGACAAGGATCTATAGAATGAGATTTTAATATAAATGTATTTCCATCAATTCCCGGCAGTCTCATGTCAACAATAGCAAGATGATATGTTTCATTAATTAAATGTGTTAACGCAGTTTCTGCATCAATAAAACTTTTCACAAAAAAACCTTCATCTTCAAGGTAATCATTCAGGTTCTCTCTAACCATAGTATCATCATCAAGAACTAATATTTTTATATTACTATTGTTAATCATATCAAACCTCATTTATATTATAATGCAAATAAAAAAAATATGATTACTAATTTTAATTTATTTTTTGATTAGTAATACCATTATTTAAATAAATTATTATTGAGGCTTTTGCAAAAATCAAGAGTACTTAATGAAAAAAGGATACTTTTTTTATGCTTCCGCCATAGGCGATTTAGTCGCATTAAAGTTTAAAAAGATTCTTCAATAAGTGAATATATATTAACAAAATTAGTGAAGTAATCATCAATTTTTTCAATTCCTACTATCACATTAGGATACATCGGTATTTTAATATCATTTAAATTAGTTAAAACTTTTGAATAATTATTATCGGTGACATTGAGAGATTTAAAAAACATATTCATAATTTTAATTGATTCATATATTTCAAATTTAATTTTATAGGTATCTTCATTAATATCTGCGATAATATTATACAATATTGATTTAAAATTCGGTTCTGATGAAATCTTTACAAGTGTGTTATTAATTTTCTTTCGTAATGGGTTATCTTCTTTATATTGCATATCAAAAAGATTTATTTTATCTGATGCACTTTTCAAAGAATAATAAGCTGCTGAAAAATTTGATTTTACGATGTCTTTTGCAAAAATACCATCTATCAGGAATTTATTAACAACAGGTAAAATTGAATTTGAATATATTGTTGAAATAAACTTATATAATATATTTAATATATAATAATCTTTTACTTTTAAACCTGAATATTTTTCTAATTTATCCATTAAATCTTTATCAAAAAAACTTAATGAATCAAATTTATATTCACCAAATAATTCATTAACCAGAAATTTAATATTTCTTTCTTTTATCTCAATATATTTTGAATCCCATAATTTATCAATAAATGTTCTCTTATATGCTTTATACATTTCAACAATATTCATTTTAAGCTGATATGGCTTAGTAATTTTTAAAATATTTCCGGTAAGATATTTTATCAGATTTTCATAAGGTAAATACGTCCTTAAATCATTAATCATATTGATAATTTTTATTAAACTATTTTTAACAGCATCAATTTTTGCTTCAAAATCAGTATCACTGGCAAAATATATTTTTAAATAATTTAAAAATATAGAAATTATTTTTAAATTAAGTACATCTAAATCAACAGATATAATTAAACGATACATTCTTTCTAAATAATCAATTATTTCCTTATTTAAATATAAATCCTCACCACTTGAAAAAGGTTGGTTGAAATTTTTATAATTAAATGAATTTGTAAAATAGGTAAAGTCATAATCAATAAGTTTAAACACTAAATCAAGTTTTAACATTTCTTTATTGATATCATAATATTTAGAACTTGTTATTTTACCGAATAATGATTTTATTCTTTTTTCCTTTTCATTAAGATAGTTATTCTTTTCTAAATAGTTTGGTTTATTGTCTAAATTATCCGGTGACAAATTATCTAATTCTGCTGTTAAGTCCGATAAGTTTTCATTTTCAATAACAAAAACAAGAAATTCATAATAATTAACTTTATTTTCAAAGAAATCATTGAGATTAGTTTTAATCGTATTAATTTCAGCCATAAGCGGAATTATTTTTTCTAATGAAATCGGCTTTAGTTTATTTTCATTTATATTAATATATTTTGAATATCTGAATTCAATATCTTTTTTTAAATAATTGAGTTCTTTATTAATAATTACTTCTTGAGGTGATATACCATTAAAGAAACCAATTATATAAGTAATAATTTTCCGTAGTATCCCATAATTCAAAAATTCCTTATTAGCATATTTCATTACTTTATCATTTACATTACTATCATCAATATATTTATTATTATCTTTAGAATTATCATTTGTATTATCAACTGAATAAGTAAGTAATTTATTTAACAAGTTAGTCTTTTCATACTCTGTTAAATCTTTTACTAACCCATGAAATGTTCCAAATGTTTTATTTTCAGATGTCGTATCTTTATCGGGCATTGTATTATCCATATTGTACTTAATTAATATACTATTATTAATAATAGTATTAATACTATCGGAAATGTGAAGTTATCACTGTAATTGTTTATTATTTTTTTTTATATGAATCAATTTTTTTAAAATATAAAAAATAATGATAATAAAAAGAATAAGTGATATTATTCCAAAAATTTTTGTAACACCTGCATTTAATAAATTCCCCTGAAATAATAATTGTCCTAAATACACATTTAATAAAGTGATTGGAATAATCCCTATTGCTGTTCCAATAATATAGATTGAAAATTTAACAGATGTTAAGCCATATACAAAGTTCTGAATATTATATGGTATAACAAAAAAAAGTCGAGTCAAAATAATTGTACTAAAATGTCTTTTTTCCAGATGCTCTTCCAGTTGTTTAGTTATTTCTTTTTTGCCGAATTTTCGTACAAAAAGTTCTCTAAACAAATATCGACTTAATAAAAAAGAAAAAATTATACCTGACAACATTCCTGCCCAAGCGATAATAAAACCAAATGAGACACCGTAAAGATAACCTAATAAAATAGAAAAATACATGGTGGGAAAACCAAAAATATTAAAAAATAAATACAAAATAAGTATAAACATAACAGGGATAATTAGTCCAAAGTTGGTTATTAAATATGTTCTTACGAATGAAATTGTATCTGAATTTAAATAGGTATATGCTTTTGTATAATAAAACAAAAAGGTAAAAAGAATAAACAGAAGTAAAAACATAATTCTCATAATTTTTTGAGTCATAAACACCTTTTACAGCAGATATAAATTATTTTTATGAATGACTTCTTCATAGTAATCAGATATAATCAACTGTATATCTTTAGATTTTTTCCCTTTGATTAATTCTAATTCCTCTGATGAGTAATTAGATAACCCCTGTGCTATTTTTTTTGTCTCATGAAAAATACTAATTAATGCACCACGAAGAAAAGCCCCTTGAACAGATGTTATTCCGGATGCTAACAAAGAAGCACCATTGTTTAATAATGCAGAATGTGCTCCGTCATCTATTGAAATGGAAGCATTTTCCCCGGGGGCAAAAGCTATCCATTTCTTTCTTGCACTAATTTTCTCACCTGATTGTATATATGTACCTCTTTCTGTTCCTGAAACGACTTTTTTTACAGACACCATAAATCCATTACCTATGAAAACCTGGATGCCTGATTTAGCTGCTTTTGATGCAGAGATTAATTTTTTTTTCATGCCACCGGTTGTAAATAGCGATGTCGAATCAGATGCTAATGATATTACTCCGTCATCAATAGATTCAACGTGTTCTATTAGCTGAGCTTTCGGTGTTTTTTTCGGATCTGCATTATACAATCCGTCAACATCAGTTAAAATTATAAGCATATCAAAATCAAGCATTATTGAAATAAGTGATGATAAATGGTCATTATCCCCTAATTTAAGTTCTTCAATATTTATAGTATCATTTTCATTGATAACGGGAACTGCAGAATTTGAAAGTAGTGTTTTAATTGTATTTCTAAGATTTAAATAACGACTTCTAATATTAAAATCATCAGTTGATAATAATATTTCCCCGGGAATTATCGAATATTTCTCAAATGTTTTTTGAAAACGAGTCATTAATGCTATTTGACCTATTGATGCACAGGTTTGTAATAAAGGAACAGTGTCCGGTCTTTTGACTAATTTTAATGCTTTCATGCCGTACATAACAGCACCTGAAGTAACAATAACAACGGAATGTCCTTCAGCTTTAAGCTTTTCAATGTCACATGCAATTGTATCAAGAACATCAATACTATTATCAGGATTAATAAGGTTTGAGCTGATTTTAACAACAATATTCATCGGTTTAATGCTCCTTCTATGGAATCAGGTTGAAAATATACCCAGAGAAACAATTAAACCTATTATAACTCCAACAAAGCATTCAAGGGGTGTATGACCCTTTATTTCTTTAATTTTAGGTATTTTATCAGCGCTATCAGGATTTGAGGAGAGTATTTGATTAATAACTTGGGCTTGTTTTCCGGCTGATAACCTTACTCCGGTTGCATCTCTTATTACTATAAAAACAAATATAAATGAAAATGCAAATAATGCAGAGCCAAACCCTTCTTTTAGACCGACTCCGACTGCAATAGCAGTGACCGTCGCAGAATGACTTGAAGGCATACCGCCTGTACCAAATAAAGCCCGAAAAACAAAATCTTTTGTTTTCAATTTACTTTTTTTTGAAATTTCAATAATTATTTTAATAAATTGAGCTATAAACCAGCTCATAACAGCACTTGTTAAAAAGGGATTTGTTATTATTTCTTTTATAGCAACCAATTGTATCTCCATAATAAACTCATCAAATATGTATTAATAGAACTTCTATAAATTAATATTTTTTAGAATATTTTGCAACTCATTTTTATCTATTAATTGTAATGGTCGTTCCTGAGCATATAAAATTGCCTGACTTGAAAATGATGATGCCGTTATAACAATTGCTTTAAAAAGTTCTTTTGCTTTCAGTATTTCAATAACTTCTCTAATATTTCTTTCTTCTACAGGTGCACCTTTTCTATATATTCTAAGAAGTTTCGGTTTTTTTTTCATGTTACTCCACCCGCCCGTACTGATATCAGTAACAATCATTTCGATACCTTCATTACCGCTAAGTGGTGATAACTCCTCAACATATAATTTATAATGTAAAGCAATACCTTTACAGATTAAAATAAAATCTTCTGACGTTGCAGTCATGAAATCTTTCATTTTATCATCCATTCTTAAATCCTGATATGAAGCTAACTTCTCACCAACATTCTTAAAATCGGGTTTCGCAGCATAAATTATTTCCCATTGCTTTACAGCTTCGGTTATATTTCGTAATGACTCATGACTTGAAGCTAATAAATATCGTATATTTAATATTAATGATTTACTTTCACCTTCCGAATTTCGAATGGCTCTTTCAAATTCAATAGCCGCATCTTCAAATTTATTTGTTAACATATAAATCATCCCTCTTTCACCAAGGGTTCGAACTTTATATTCTTTATCTTTTTGAGCTTTTTCAAAAAATGACAGTGCTTTTTTATAATCATTCTGATTTTTGTAAATCATTCCCAGATAAAAAAATGCTTTGTAATTCTCAGGTTCAACTTTTATTAATGATTGTAGAATTTTTTCAGATTCAGGATATTTTTTAAAATCATACAATAAAACAGAAAGGTTAAGCATTACTGCAGGATTATTTTTTTTTGAAGCTAATGATTTATTATAATATCCTACAGCCTGTTGTTTATTTCCTTTTAATTCGAACAATTCTCCCATTCTCTGGTTTAAATAATAATCATCAGGATTTTTATTTATTAAAAGTGCATATTCCTTCATTGCCTCTTCGATTTTTCCAAATTTAATATATAACTCAGCCAGACGATCGCGCAAATCATATTCATTTATATTTTGAGTAAACACTCCAATTCGATCAGCTGCTTTATATTCAATTAAGGCAAGCTCCGGTTTTTCATCATTGTCATACGCAAGACCCAGATAATAATGTGCCTCAAAATTACCGGAATGTTTATTTAAAATTTCTTTTGCAACTTTAATCGCTTGTTTGTAATTACCTACCTTAATCAAATTATGCAATAATCCGGTTCTGTTAGGCGAAACAACTTTTTTTAATAAAAAAATTAAAAAAATCATAACCATTCCGGAAATTGTGACTACAAGAAAAATATTGATTAATAAAGCAGGTGTTGACATAATACAACCTTTCTAAAATTAAATAAATTAATATTGAGCTTCTGGCAAAAATACTCTTTATTTTTGCCAGAAGCTCACTCTACTAATATTTTATCGGTTTAATAATATAATATATAAAATTGATTTTTTCTATTTTTTCATATATAACATAAGTAATTGATAAGTGACAATTATAAATTGTAATAATTATAGGGGGGACTATGAAAAAATGTATTATTATTTTTTATTTTTTAACAACAATTTCTTTCATACACGGTGATGAATTACAAAATATTATTGATACGTATATCAGGTATAACAAATGGTCAGAGTCAGTTGAAAAACTTGATGAATTATTAAAAACATATCCGGATAATCCTGAAATAAGTTCATTACTTTCTATTGTATATATAGAACTGAAATTATATGACAAGGCAATTATTACTTTACGTAAAGCAATAAATTCTGCAAAAAACGATGAAAAAAGAGGGGAATATTATTATAATCTCGGAAATATATATTACTTACAAAGTAACTTTTCAATAGCATTGGATATGTTTATGAAATCTATTGAATTTAATCCGTTATTAGCCGGGTCATACTATTTTACAGGACTTATACATTTTGAAAAAAATGATACAGACAGTGCAATTTCCTCATGGAGAAAATATATTGAATATTCAAATAATACTGATAAAAAGAATAAATTAAATAATATTATCAGATTAATTGAAAAAAGTGCACTGGATGCGAAACAAAAAAAAGAAGATGAAGAAAGAAGACGAAATGATCTTCTTGATTTCTTAAAAAATCAATTAGATTCTAAAAGCGACCAGGCGACCAGTCTTCAGGAATATAAGATTAATAAAGAAAATGAATTAGAAGAAGAATTTGAATTGATCGATTAAAGGAGATGTTATGAACAAAAAATTACTGATTGGGTCCGGAATTACTATTCTTGCAATTCTTATTGTACTTTTATTTTTTGTATTCAATGGGAGTAATAATTCTGCTGAAAAAAATGAAAAAGAAAAACAAAGAGAAAATATTATAAAAATAATTAAACGATACTATGAAAAAGGTGAATATGAAAGAGCTTTAAATCAAATTGAAGAATTATTAAAAATTAATATTGATGATCTTGAAGCATTAGAACTTCAGGATTTAGTCATTAATGCCAAAAATGCCAAAGAAGACAGTAAAGAAAAAGAACAATTAGAGCGTGAACGCCGTGAAAAAGATAGATTACTAAGCTCTGTAAATACTGCTATTGAAAGAAAAGAAGAAAAACCTGTTATAATCAGACGAGAATCAACAAATATGGATGAAAATTCTGAAAAACAAGACAGTAAAGAATTAGAAAAACAAAAAAAAATTAACCAATTAATAAATGAAGGAATTAATGATTATAATAATCAGAATTTTGTGAGAGCTAAAGATAATTTCATGAAAGCATTGGATATTTCTCCTGATAATGCCGATGCAAATGCGGCACTGGCTGCAACATTATTTGATGAAAATCCTGATGATAATAAAAATATTGAAGAAGCAGTTTCACGAGCACAAAAAGCATTAAAAAAAGATGAAAACTCTGAACTTGCACGACTAACTCTTGCAAAAATATACGCAAAAAGAGGAATGCGAGATCAGGCTATCGAGGAATATAACAAAGTTGTCAAAATTAACCCTAATAATTACGAAGCATTATATAGTCTTGGAAGATTGTACTTTATGAACAAAGAGTATTCAAAAGCTGAGAATAATTTTAAATCATCAATTGCTATAAAAAAAGATTTTGTTAACGGATATTTCTTTTTAGGACTAACTCAGTATAAACTGAATAATAAATCGGGTTCAATTAATTCATATCAGACTGCAATTAAACTTGATCCTGCTTTTTTCGAAGCGTATGTTAATCTTGGTGAAATCTATCGATTAGATAAAGATCATACCAATGCAATAACCTACTACAAACAGGCAGCAGCAATTAATAATAAATATAATATTCATGAGAAAATTGGCGAATCCTATGAAGCTCAAAAAAAACTATCAGAAGCATTTGACAGTTTTTCAATGGCAATATCACTCAATCCGCTATCAAGTGATCAGGATAAAAAAAGTGCAATTAATTGTTATGTAAGCATTGCAAATATTAAAAATCTCCAAGGTCAATTTAATGATGCAATTAACTATGTTAAAAAAGGACTTGAAATAGATTCAAAAAACTCTAATTTAAATTTTATGGGAGGTTTTTCTTCAGAAAAATTAAATAACAATAGTGAATCAGAAAACTATTATCTTACTGCAATTCAATCTAATCCGGGGTATACACAAGCATATGTTAATTTATCTTCAATTTATAATACAACGGGTCGATATGAAGAATCAATTTCTCTTTTAACAAGAGGAATTGATTCTGACAATACAAATTATATGTTATTTAATAATATTGGTGATGCATATCAAAAATTGTCAAAATTTGATGATGCCATTGAAAATTATAAAAAATCTATTTCAATTAATAGTCAGGAGTCTTCAATTTTTTATAATCTCGGCCTTTGTTATAAATCAACTACAAATTATGATAATGCAATTATCATATTTAAAAAAGCAATTGAAATAAATAAAAAATTTGTTGATGCTTATTATGAACTTGGTGAAACACTGTTTATGAAACAATCTTTTGATGAAGCTAAGATAATATTTGAAGCTCTTCTTAAAATAAAACCTGATTATGCCAGGAAAGACAAAATAGATTCAATGATTTCGGTTACAGCACAATAAGAGCATGAGCTTCGACTATCTCAAAATAGTTACTCGCAAAGGATTGATAACCCTTCCGTGTTGTCGTACTTCAAAATGAACATGAGTACCGGTTGAACGACCGGTACTACCCATTCTACCAATAGCGACCCCTGATTGAACCCATTGACCATTATGAACATTTATAGAAGCTAAATGACCATAAAACGTTACATACCCAGATGTATGTATAATTTTTATATTATTACCATAAATCCATGACCAGCCATTATATATTACTCTTCCCGGTGCTGCAGCATAAATATGACCACCATTCCTATTTGCAATATCAATGCCCTGATGAAAATTTCGCTTGCCGGTCCAAGGATCTCTTCTATATCCAAAATACGATGTAATTCTACCATAAGCAGGTCGTATAAAATACTCACCTAACATTAACTGCCTTGTTATACTATCAACTTTAACCCCCGGTAAAAAAACCTTACCATTATCAATAATACCAGATAAATCACTTAAATTAACTCTCAGTACATCTTCTTTATCTAAATTGTATTTTTTTACAACAGAATCAACATCACTTTCCCTTTTAATCTTTTCATAAATACCATTCTGATTAGGAATTATAATCTTCATTCCCTCTATTACTAATGCAGCAATTTTTATGTCATTTATATTTATTAATGTAACATCATCAACTCCGAATTTTTTTGCAATTGAATAAATCGACTCACCTTGTTGGATATAATAATCAAAATAACTTACCGGGGCGTCAATAACATCAGGTTTATAAGCTCCACCGACACCTGCATCATGTATTGAGGTATCAATTATCATTTTTAATTTTTTTTCAGTTCTATTTTTTACTAACATATTATTTTGATTAAATACTATAATTGAATATATTGAAAATAATAACCCTGTTGTACAAATAATAGTAATAAGTAAAAAGCTATGCTTCATCAGATTATGCAGAACCTCTTTTAGAAAATTTCTTTTAATATTACTTTTTTGAGATAGCTCTTCGAGATAATTTATTTTATTCATTTATTAACTCCGTTTGTATTTAATAATGGAAGAGGATTTAAAGGTACATTCTTTTTTCTTACTTCGAAATGAAGATGTGCACCGGTGCTTCTTCCGGTTGTTCCGACAGTTCCTATAATATCACCTTTTTTAACAGTCATACCTTTTTGTATATCAATAGAATTTAAATGTCCGTATAAAGTAACCAATTCATTTGAATGTTTAATCAATATAAAATTTCCGTAGATATTTGTCCAGCCTGTATATGATATTATTCCATCCGAAGCTGATAAAACAGGATCATTTATTTTCCCCTTTATATCAATTCCTGAATGGAAAATATATACTTTTTTGAAAGGATCAATACGCATTCCAAAATAACTATTGATATTCCCTCGAACAGGCCATACCATATTGTTCTGGTCTTGACTTGATAATTCCGGTTTTGTTTTAATTCTTTTGGGAATAAAAGTAAATTTTTCTCTTTCATATTCCGTCATTAATGATCCGGGTATGAATAATTTTAATCCCGGTTTAATATTTTTATCCGATATATTATTTGCATCAACAATATTTTTCCATGAAACTCCATATTTATTAGATATTCTATAAATCGAATCATTTTTTCTAACAGTAATAAGTCTTCCGTTTTGATTAGGAATTAAAATAATAGCCCCTGATTTTAAATGTGTGCTATTTTTAATACCATTTGACAAAGCAATTGAGTCAGATTGTAATCCGAATTTTTTTGCAATATCAAAAACACTTTCTTTGTTTTTTACTCGATATCTTTTAAATTCAATTTTTGTTGATGCTATATTTAATTGTACTTTTTTTACATTTTCAGAAATTTTGGGTGAAACAATTGTATTATAAATATCTTTTTTTACTGTATCATCATACGGTATATTTAACTGATTTGTATATTCAATTTTAGATGCTTTTGAAATTGAAATTGATAAAAATAACATTAACAGAAGAAGACAAATTGCGATTATAGAGTAATAGATACCTGAAATATCAAATACTATTTCATTTGTAAATTGATTATTATTTGTTTTCTTTGTATGTAGAAGATTCTTTTTCGAATTAAAATTGACCTTTTCAACATTTTTTTTATTTACATATAATCCTGTAATCGGATAATCCCAAAATATTTCTCTATCTAACTTACATTTATTCATAAAAAGAACTCCACTGAATTTAGATTGTTTATTCAAAGAATTAATAATCTCTATTTATTTTCGACAAATAGTTAGAAAATTAAACTATTCAACTTAAAAAAGTTTTTTTATTTCCGAAAATAAGATATAAACATTAGTTGAGATCGTTACAGATTAAAAATCTCTAATGAATAAAAATAATTGAGGCGGAATATGTCATCATTAGAAGAAATAAAAAAGAAATTAAGCATCGATGAAATGGATAATGAATCACGAAAACAAATGTTCAATAAATTTGTTGAAAAGGGTGGTCAGGTTATCAAAGAAGATATTAATAAAAACAAAGCGATGAAATTTAATAGAAGTAAACAAATTGAAGTTAATAATTTGATACAAAATCGTGAAAATGAATTAAGAAAAAACAGAGATTCCAAATCAGATCATAATTCATCATCACATTCGTTTTCAAATAATTCACATAATAAGAAAATTAAATATCCTTTTATGATTTTTATTAAAGGTATGTTTCAGGGGATTTTTACCTTATCAGGTCAATTTAATAAAAAATATATTACTGCAATAGATCTTGAATTTCAGGATATATTATCGGGACTTAATTTTGTTTGCTCCCAGATTTTAAATCTCGATAATGAAAACAAATGGAAATTGGTCGATTCTATTAATAAACATTTTACATTCTCATATGAAATTATTATGCGAATTTACAACTTGTATAAATTAACAAGTATTAATAACATTCAAAATTATATGAAAACTGATGCTAATATTCAATGTACAACCATTTTAAGAAATATTCATGCATTATATAAAGATCTTGTTATTTTATTTCCATATTGGGAAACAAACAAAGATATTTTATGGAGAGCTTTGGGGTATTATGAAAAATTATCAGGAAATCATTCTGTTCTAAGTAGAAATAAAATCAATAAAAATCTGGATCGCTTATTCAATTTTTATTTACCATTTTTTCATATTACACTCTGTTACAATTTAGGTGATAATATTGTTATGGAATTTGAATCTATGAAAGAATTTGCTCAAGTAACAGAAGAAGAATCCATGGGTATTTATACCACTGAATTAAATATACAAAAAAAAGAATATATAGAAGAATTAAAAAAAGAAAAAGAAGAAAGAAAAAAGAAACTTCAGGAATCAGTTGAACAAAAGGAAATTGAAAAAATTCCGGTTTACATACAAAAAGGGCTTAAATTTATTGATGATATTTTCAGTAAAAAAGATTCAATTATCAAAAATGATAAAAAGGCTGAATTATTTGAAGAAAATGACAAAATGCTTTATTTTTATCTTTTATTCAAAGAATTTGACAGGCATTACTCATTTATTTTAACAACCTCTCAATTAAAATTAATTACAAGATTAGAGTCAGGGATAAGAACTGATATTCGATCAGAACTCGATGAAGAATTTATTAAATTTAATGAATTAGGTAATTTTATTAAAGAGTATTTAGAATTACTGGAAGAACAAAATCTTGTTATTGCTAATTTTCAGGATCATCCTGTACAACAAAGAGCAAAAACTACAAATATCTCCATTAAAAGAGCCGGCTTGTTTAATGATTTAAAAGCAAGAGCAAGTATTTTCTTTAAATCTTTTTCTATTACCTTACAAAAAATGATTACTGACTTTAATAATCAAAAATTACTGTTACAAAATCCTGAAGATTTACTATCATTTCAATTAAGCAGAGAAAAAAATAGATTTGATAATGTTCAAATTATTAAAGCTATCGGGGCTGCTTTCAGTTATAGTTCAGCAATCCACTATTATATTACATTTGATGAATTCAGTCAAAAAAGCCTTTATTTTGAAAAGAAAAATGAAGAGATAACTCAAAACGAAGAGCTTGACGAAATAACACAAAATGATTCATCTGTTTAAACGGAGCATGTTGTTTGGAAATCAATAATTTGAATAAAAGAGTTAGCTTCATATTATATTCTTTTCTTTTTTTTTCCCTTATTTTAATAGGCAGAATTATTTTCCTGTCAACTCAGCGGATTGATGATTTTACTATACTTCAGGAAAATCAAAAAATCGTTAAAAGAGGTGAAATTGTTGACAGAAATAATCGAATTTTAGCCATTAATGATGAGTTTTTCTCAATTTATGCAAATCCAAAAGAAATTACTGATTTTAAAGTAACAGCAAAACAACTAAGTGAAATAACGGGTGAGAATTATAATGATTTATATACAAAATTATCATCAAAAAAAAAGTTTATATGGATAAAAAGATTTGTTTCCCCCAATGAAACGGTATTAATTTCAAAAGCGGGAATCAATGGAATTAACTACGTAAAAGAATACAAAAGGATATACCCTAATAAATCCTTAGCATCCCATATACTCGGTTTTTGCAATATTGATAACCAGGGTGTAGAAGGAATTGAAAAATCGTTTAATTCATTGCTACTAAAAAATACCAATGAAGATAATGAGACTTCTATTACTGAAAAAACAAATGTAAATATACAATTAACTATTGATTCAACAATTCAGGCAATTGCTCAAAAATCATTAACGCGAGTTGCAGAATTAGAAGGAGCTGAAATTGGATCGCTTATTTTAATTGATGGATATACCGGTGATATTTTGGCATTAGCAAATTATCCGGATTATGATCCTAATTTATTTTCAAATTTTTCACAAAAAGACTTTAGAAATAATAGTATTTTTTATCAATTTGAACCAGGGAGTATATTTAAAATATTTAGTTTAGCTGCAGTTCTTGATAAAGGTGAAATTGATGAAAATAGTCATTTTTTCTGTGATAGGGTTTATGAAAAAGGCCCTTACAAAGTAAAATGTACTGGAACTCATAATGATATAACCCTTGAAGGTATTTTTAAATATTCATGTAATGATGGAACATTGCAAGCCTCTGAACATATCAAGGATTTTGAATTATTTTCGTATTTAAAAGCATTTGGCTTTGGAGAACTCACGGGGATTGAACTTCCCGGAGAACAAACAGGGATTTTACGAAAGCCGTCTAATTGGTCACAACGTTCAATGCTTTCTATACCCATTGGTCAGGAAGTCAGTGTTAATGCGTTGCAAATAGCTCAGGCATGTACTACTTTTATAAATGATGGGGTTATGTTACAAACAAATATAATCAAGAAAATATACGATACCAATGGAACAATAATTCTTGAAAATAATAAAAAACCAATTCGAAGAGTTTTAAAAAGTGGCATTTCAGAAAAAATAATAACTGCAATGCGTAGTGCCACCGATACAGGTGGTACGGTATCCCGTTTAAAAATTGATAATCTCAGATTTGCAGCTAAATCAGGTACAGCACAAATATACGATTCTAAAGCCGGTTCTTATTCAAATGTTGAAGTCAGTTCATCACTCATTACATTATTCCCATTGGAATATCCCCGATATATTGCATTAGCTGCTTTTCATAAACCAACTGCTCAGGTCAGATGGGGGGGGGTTATATGTGCAAATCTTTTTAATGAATTTATTGGTGGAATTACAGGTTATTTAAACATTTACCCTGCTGAATATGTCCTTCCGGAAGATGTAATTAACACTATTCCTGTATATGAAAAAATTGAAAATTTGCCTGCTGCTATGCCTGACTTAACAGGATTAACAGCAGGAGATGCACTTGATATTTTTTCTCAAACCGCTATAAAATTAACAGTAAAAGGTTCCGGCAGAATAACCAAACAAAGTATTACACCCGGGATATCTATAGATAATAACTCGTTAATAACACTTATACTTGAATAACAATGGATAAAAAATGAATATTCTACAAACAAATATAAATAATAATGTAATTTTTAAAGACCTTTATGAAAAATCAAAAATATCCCCATACCCGCTTGAGTTAACAAAATCAAATCACTCCACCTATAAAATTGATACCCTTTATATACATTCAAAATATGATCCTGAGAAAGAAGCATTAAGAACTGTTGAATATTTAACAAATGACGCAGATGAAATTGATATTTATATTCTTTTCGGTGGCGGTTTAGGTTTTGTTTTATCACATTTGTATAATTCAATATGTAATTCATCACGTAAAATTAAACCTTATATTATTTATATTGAAAAAGATATTAAATCGTTTATCACTGCATTATCGGTCACCGATTTTTCTTCAATATTCAAATCAGATTGGGTGAAAATCTTTATAGATGCGGAAAAAGAACTCATTGGTTCAGTGATACAAACAATACCAACCCAAAAAGTCAGATATTATTATCACAGACCGTTGTTTACGTTAAATGAATTGTATTATAAAAATCTGCAAAATTATATTTCATATATTCTTGATAGAAAAGATATGAATACCGCAACAATGGCACGATTTCAAAAAACATGGACAAAAAATACTGTATATAACCTGCCCTATTTATTTTCAAATAAAAAACTTATATCATTAAAAGATAAAGCAAAAAATATGAATGCCGTTATCGTCGCAGGCGGACCGACTCTTGAAAAAATGATTCCATATATAAAAAAAAATCAGAACTTCCTCGTTATTATTGCTGTTGATACTTCATATAAATATTTAAAAAATAATGATATTATTCCCGATATTGTCGTTTCAGTTGATCCTCAATTCTGGAATTTTAAATATCTTGAAAATGAAACACTCGACGGTTCAATTCTGGTAACAGACCCGACTTCGTATTATCAACTATTCCGCAGTGTATCACCGGATAAAATATACACAGGAAACAGTCTTTTTCCTCTTACAGCTTATTTTATGGACAATACAAATCGAGGTGTTTTATCAGCCGGGGGCTCTGTTTCGACAACAGCATTTGATGTAGCACGAATTATCGGATGTTCAACTATTTTTCTTGCAGGACTGGATCTTGGATTTCCGGGGAAAAACACGCATTTCAAAGGTGCTTTTTTTGAAACAAACTTTATATGTTCATCAGATTATTCTAATACTACTGAACATAAATCTTTTAACTATATTTCTCATGCAGGCTTACTGAAAACGAAAGCAACAAACGGTACATTAATAACTGATCCTAAAATGGTGTTATTTAAAAACTGGTTTGAAAGAGAAATTCCATTAACCGATGCAAAAGTTTATTTACCTGATTTGGGGGGAAGTTATATACAAGGCAGTACAATTTTTAATCTTTTAGATTTTGAAAAAATACTCCACAAAAATGAAAAATCAAATTTTACCAGGAGCATATCTTCACCGGAATCAGAAAAAAACCAAAGTACAAATATAATCAATACAATTTCACAATTTCTAAGTATATGTAAAGAATTAAACCTCAATGCAAAGAAAATAATAAACATAATTCCTGAAACAGGTATATTATCTGATGAAAAAATGAAGAAATACGAAATTATCCATACAACTTTATTTAGTAATTCCGGGACTAAAAAAGTTGCAGATATAATAACAAGTTCAGCTCAAGATATATTATTATCGATTATGGAAAATATCCGTTATTCTGATAATGAAACTATTTCATTATGGATAAAAACAAGAAAATTATATGAAGCTATTTTTGAAATGTCACAATTTTATGAAACTATTTTTAACAAATTGATAAAGTTAATAAATATTTTACCGAATATTAATTCAGATAGTTTATAAGATTATTACCCTCCCAGTATAATCAGAAAAAATGGAAAGTATAAAAACTTTCCATTTTTTTTATTTGGATATCAATACTATTTGACAAATTATTTACTTTTATTTATTATCACTATATCTTTATGAGCTTCAATACACATGGATTTTCAATGGTAACATACGAACAACCCGGAACTGAAATAAATGATTTAAAAAAATTGCATTCATCATCACTTATAATAAATAAAGCTTTATTATTAATTTTGTCACCTAATTTTTTTGGACATACATTTAAATTAAATAATGAAGTTGTAACAATTGGTAGATCCATGGAGTGTGATTTTATCATAAATGATAATTTAATAAGTAAAAAACATTTTACAATTACCTATGAAGATAACAAATTTCATATTACCGATAACGATTCAAGAAACGGAACATTTTTAAATGGAAAACTTATAAAAAAGAAAACTTCGTTATTTTATGGAGATAAAATATCAGTCGGGTCAACAATTATGCGTTTTTATCTTGAAGAAGAACTTGAAAAATAACATTTTGTTTGAATAATAGTGATTTTTCTAAATTACTATCAAACTTAAAACATATATAATTATTAGGAGCATACAATTGGAAAAAAAAAGCGGAATACTTATACACCCTACCTCATTCCCCGGTAAATATGGTTGTGGAGATTTAGGAGAAGGTGCTTACAAAATAATTGATATTTTAAAACAGTCAGGACAGAAGATTCTTCAAATTTTACCTTTAGGACCAACCGGTTTTGGAGATTCACCGTATCAGTCTTTTTCTGCATCAGCAGGAACTCCCTATATAATCAGTTTTGACAAACTTATTGAAGATGGTTTATTAACAACTGAAGATCTTGCAGATTATCCTGATTTTTCTAAAGATAAAGTTGATTACTATGGAATCTATATTAATAATTTCAAAATTCTTAGAAAAGCTTTTGCTCATTTTCAAAAAATTAAAACAAAACCGGATTCATACAAAGAATTCTGCAAAGACAATAAACAATGGCTTGATGATTATGCTTTATTCATGTCAATAAAAGACAGTAAAAATGGTGCCAGCTGGGATATGTGGGAGGATGAACTTCGATTACGAACTGATTTAAAAAGTGTTTCAAAAGAAATCCTTATTGACGCGGACTTTTATAAGTTTATACAATGGAAATTCAGTGAACAATGGCTTGCATTTAAAAAATATGCAAATGACAATGACATAGAAATTGTTGGTGATGTTCCAATTTTTGTTTCGTATGACAGTTCAGATGTATGGGCAAATCAGGAGTTATTTCATTTAGACTCAGCAGGTAAACCAACACTCGTTGCCGGTGTGCCACCTGATTATTTCTCTGCTACCGGTCAATTATGGGGTAATCCACATTATAAATGGGATATTATGCAAAAAAATGGTTTTAAATGGTGGGTAACACGATTTGAAAATACACTAAAACTTGTTGATTGTATTCGAGTTGATCATTTCAGAGGTTTTGAAGCATACTGGGAAGTAAAAAGCAGTGAAAAAACAGCTATGAACGGAAAATGGGTTAAAGCCCCCGGTGTTGCTTTATTTAACAAACTGAAAGAAGTTTTTGGCAGTCACCTTTCAGAAGATGTTATTGCTGAGGATCTTGGTATTATCACAAAAGAGGTAAATGAACTTAAAGACAGATATAATTTCCCCGGTATGAAGATTTTTGAATTTGCACCATTTGGTGAGGGAACATTTACTGACGAAAATAATAATGTTCTACAAAATCATTTACATGCATACAGACCTGAAAATTATCCGTATAACTGTGTTGCATATCCGGGTACTCATGACAACAATACAATTTTAGGCTGGTTTGACTCTCTGACTGATAAAGAGAAAACAGATGTTTTAGCATATCTTAAAACAACAAAAAGAAGTGATGTTAACATTAAAATTATTGAAAAACTTATGAAATCAAATGCAAAATGGGTTGTTTACATGATGCAGGATGTTTTATGTTTACCGGCAGAATCAAGAATGAATACACCGGGAACCTGTGGTATTCATAACTGGTCATGGAGAATCACCTATACTATGTTAGAAGATATGAAAAATTACTTTAAAACACTAAAAACAATGACTGCTGACGGAGGCCGTGCATAATGGCACTTCTATCACCATCATTATTATCAGCAGACTTTTATAATTTAGGTAAAGAAATTGAACAATCAATACAATGTGGAGCCGATTGGCTTCACATTGATGTTATGGATTTTCATTTTGTACCACAGTTGTCTTTTGGTGCAAAAATAGTAGAAGATATAAAAAAACATAATCCTGTTTTTTGTGATGTTCATCTTATGGTAACAAACCCTCAAGATCACATCATACCGTTTGCGAAAGCAGGAGCTGATTTAATTAACTTTCATGCAGAAGCTGCCATTCACGGTGACAGACTTATTAATCTTATAAAAGAAAATGGTGTATTATCAGGGATAACAATTAACCCTGCAACACCGGTTGATACTATTAAACATTATCTTCCTCTTGTTGATATGATTCTTGTTATGAGTGTAAATCCCGGGTTTTCCGGTCAAAAATGTATTGAATATACATTTAATAAAATAGCAGAACTTGATATTATTAGAAAAGAATTCGGGTATACCTATACAATACAAATTGATGGCGGTATAAATTCGTCAAATGTTAAGAATGTTTTAAAACTTGGTGCAGATATAATTGTTGCCGGTTCCGGGTTCTTTTCACTTGATAATGATAAAAGAAAAGATTTTTCTGATTTAATTCACAATTATCAATAGATTCACGCTGATTATAAAAAGCCTAAGCGGTATATCACTATGTTAGACGGCCCCTTCGGGCCGATGAATTTTATTGATCTAAAACAAATTAAAACCATTGTTAAATAGACTTGTTTTCTGATTTAATAAATAAATCATATACTTAATTTAATTAAACCAAGATTGGTAAGTCTAGTGTAATTCAGAATAATGGTTGATATACAAAACATAGGATTTCTTGAATTAGAATCTTATAAATGCTTAAAGGATTTATTTTATGGTAAAAAATTCAATTAAACCAAATGTACTTTTTATGTGTGGTCCAGCAGGATCAGGAAAAACTACTTATGCTAAAAAACTTGAATGTGAAGGTTTTTTACGTTTATCATTCGATGAAGAATCATATAAACTCGGTATTACTAAACATCCTTTATCTAAAGAAATGCACCAAGAAATTGAAAGCAAACTTATAAAAATACTAAAAGAAAATATTGCTAATGGGATAGATGTAGTTTTAGATTTTTCTTTTTGGTCAAAAAAAATGCGAGATAAATATAGAGATATTCTAAAAGAATATAATATTGAACCAAAAATTATTGTTATAAAAACTCCAAAAGACATATTAATAGAGAGAATACAAAAAAGAAATGGTAGTAATGCTGATGAAATAATGCTAACTACTGATGATACTGAAAAATACTATGATAATTTTGAATTTCCAACAGAGGATGAAGGAGAACTCATTATTATTAATGGATTCTGAAAAAGAACCTCTAATCTACTGGATTCTTTGCGATGTTCCCCTCAAGAATTAAACTGACGAAAAATCAGTGAATGCCTATATAAAAAAACCTTATTCGATAAAATGAGGTAACATCGTAAAGAATTTGTTGAACTAACATATAATGGAGTTTCATCTGCATTTTCATTAGAAAAAATATAGATAAAAAAATTAAATTAAGCAGAAAAGTCAAATATACTAAAAATATTGTGAGACATTAACCGCAATAATAACATATAATAAACAAAAAAAAGGCTTTTCTCAATTCAAAAAGACAGAATTATCCCGGAAAATAGAAAATAGAAAAAAATTACATTCATTTAATTGATACAAAAAAATTATATCATTTAACCGCTATCGACAGATTTAGTAAGCCTCATCTTCCCTTTTCCACAAACATGACAAACTGTTCAATCAACAAAAGGCAATAACGAAACAGATGGTAGAATATCACAAATATTTTCATCATCTTCAGTAATCAAAGAACGACATAAAGCGATTCACCATAAATCCATAAAATCTAATTTTAACAAACCGTCTCGGTACAATATGGAGAATAAACTTTTGAACAAACAACAAACCAGGTATCTTAAGCTCTTTTTCCATGTTATTATCCTGTCTATCTCGATAACTAAAAACAACATAATTCCCATCATAACTTTTAATTCTCTTGTTAGAAATACCTACTTTGTGGGTATATCTGGACAAATATTTTAAAACTTGTTCGGCACCACCAAGCGGTCTTTGAAGATACACAACCCAATCATTTTTTGAAGTGATACTGCAAATATTAATAAAAGCATTTTTTTCAATTTTTATTAGTCCCTTATTAAATGCTTTATTCAAATAAAACAAAAACTTACCCCTGAATACTTTCGATAATTTTTTCACCGGTAATAAATAATGTTTGTTTTTAATAGCAATCCATTTAGTTTTATCATCACTCAAACCTCCTGCAGCAATAACGCAATGAATGTGCAGATGAAAATTGAGTTTTTGATCCCATGTATGTAAAATAGTAATATATCCAATATTCATTTTAAGATTTCTTTTTGTAACCTGCTGTAAAGTCTTAGAAACACTCTTAAATAGAATATTCAAACAAACCTTTTTATTATACAAAAAAAGCCCGCGTAATTCTTTTGGAATTGTGAAAACACCATGATAATACTGAACGGGCAGTGCCTCATTAAGTCGTTTATTCAACCATTTAAATCCCTGACTACCTTAACAGTGTGCTGACTTTTAGAGTACAAAAGTCCACGCACGGTTTTAGGTAGTTAAAATGTTATCACATTTTAACAGGAGAGTCCGAAGTCATTCATAGCATCAATCTCTATAAAATTATCACCAGATAAATCCATGCTAAATGACAAGTTCTTATAAACAGAAGTATTTTTTAACCCGAATTTCGATTTAGAAAATATTTGAAAAACCTCCTGTTTTGTATTAAAATTTTATTGAGAAAAAAATAACACATTTTATAACAGGAGGCATTCTATGACTAATTGTAACACAGAAATCTTC
>Ga0209318_1000732_pt1 | contig 27969 bp, 27 predicted proteins | sample RifGroE1_FD_183999 | JGI IMG/M metagenome (GOLD analysis project Ga0209318, IMG submission 183999) | Groundwater microbial communities from Rifle, Colorado, USA - Groundwater E1 (SPAdes) (version 2) | ecosystem: Environmental > Aquatic > Deep subsurface > Groundwater | place: Rifle, Colorado... | reverse complement strand
CTTACGTTTCAGTCAATGGTGAAGTTGCAAGACTTGGAGTTCCTTACAAAGGTGCACCGGTCTTTCTGCTGACTAAGTCTGGTGATCAATATGCTAGACCACTGAGCTTTGTAATCAAGATGGCTGATGGAATAACTTATACTGCCAAGAGCGGAAGTACAGTAGATCCAATAAGTCCGACAGGAGACTATACTAATAAAGCAGAGTATGATTCATATGGGGTCCGAAATGGTGGGCGACAAGCCTGGCGTATTAATAAACGAGGAAATTCTCTCGGCTCAGGTCCAGTAAAATTTACTTTCTCAGATGGACTGATTTTTGTGGTTAAAGATCCGAACAAGAATTGCCGTGATCGAGAAGATACTTGTGCGAGAGATTCCGGAGCTGATAAAGACGGTTTTCTTTATAAGCCTGGCAATAATCTCCCTAACGGCAAAGGTGATGCTGATCGAGGAACTGATCATGGCGGAATATATTTACATGCTCCTTATGGAAACAGCAGCAAAAAGGTATTGATGCAATGGTGACTTGCTCCCATTGTGGGCACCGTTACAAAGGCTCGTTTTGCCCAGTTTGTGGATATCCATCTGACGATTGTGATTGATTCTTACCTCAACTTTCAGGAGAAAGTTATGCGGGTGATCGCGGAAGACAGTTTGCAGTTATTTAAGAAAAATGACGAAGGTTTGCATTTTGTCAAGGACCGATACTGCAAAGAGACAGGTCCATGTTTCTCCTTTGATGATCACGGCAGAGCCGGCGTAAGTTGTGATCGGTTTCGTTACCAACCAACAGGTGTAAAAATATGTATCAAATTATAATCCTTTTCATTTTGATCATTGCATCAACTGCTTATGCTAAACCAGCTACGGTTGTTAGTGTTACTGATGGTGATACAATTAAGGTAATTGATGAGACTGGCCTAACAACTGTTCGGCTTTATGGAATTGATTCTCCTGAAAAGAAACAAGCATTTGGTCTTGCATCTAAAGATTTTGTTGAAGTAATGATTAAGGGTAAGGTTGTTGATGTTGCGCCTGTTGATGTTAAACATTATGATCGTTATGGCCGAACAGTAGCTGTTGTAATGCTTGGAACACAATGTGTACAAGAGCAACTTTTGCTTGCTGGCTATGCTTGGGTTTATCCGCAGTATTGCAAGAAGTCATTTTGTCAAGCTTGGGAAAAGTTGCAAGGTATTTCTGCTGGTAATAGAGTAGGATTATGGTCTGGTCCGGCACCAGTTCAGCCTTGGGTTTGGAGGAAGGAAAAGAAGAAATGAACTTCGTCAAAATTACCAGTCATGGAGCAACTTTAACAGTTCCTGAGTTTCTTGTTCCATCATGGCCTTATGATCTTCCGCTTGATCAGTGGCCAACATTTTGTGGTGCTGGCCAAGGTTGGGGAGATGCAATTGTTCCCGATATGATTCAAGGAGTCAATATTGCTCCGGCGGGCCTTTGTCATGATGTAGAATTTTCGGTATCTGCGAAAACAATTGCTTCATTCATGGGTGCGAATGGTAGGTTCTTTCTTAATATTGTTAACTTGATCTTGGCATCTGATCTTGAAACCTGGAAAATGATTAAAGCATTGATGAAAGCTGGGATCTTGTATCTTTCAGCGGTTAGTACCATGGGGGTGCTTTTTTTCAATTGGTTTGCAGGTGATAAAAAAGAAGATCTCAATCCATTTGCAAATCCTACTGTAATAGATCGGCTGCAACGCCTGAAGATCGCACGAGATAAGTATCGAGACCGACCTGATGAACGGCATTACCAGGGAGAATACTTTCCTAATGTACAAGACGAGGCATAACGAAAAGGGGATCGAATGGCCGAGCATGAAATAGGAGATCATGAGGAAGTGAAATGTAATTTTGCTGAGACTGGTGTATGTGGTGTGCATGGTGACGAGGTGGAGCGCAGACAAAATTCTCAAAGATGGCAATCTGGAATAGCAGGCTGGGCAGTCTTGATTACAGCATTTGTAGCTGGATCATATATTTATGCCAAGGAAATAAAAGATGATATGCGAATGCAATATACTGCTAATGCTGCTGCTATGTCATCTGATATCAGGACTCTCTCAAAGCAAGTTGATGCACTTGCTCAAGGTCAGGCTAGAACTGATGAACGATATGAAGCGCTGCTCCGAGCAATCACAGATATGAATGGTAATATAACAACTTTGACATATATGCAATTTGAACAGACTAAGTCTAAGATAAATGAACCAAGAAAGGCAAAGAGATGATACTCAAAGATGGCAGTGAAACTCGTGATCCTCGTTGTGGTTTGATCTTTCAGCCTGATCCACTTGCTCCAAATCTTCTTGCTGTACCACCGCTTGATGATGGTATTGATTTGCGATATCGAGAGTTGATCAGTAAATATCGAGTAAAGAAATTCAAAGAACCATTGCTTAATCAGAGTAAATGGAGTGCTTGTGGTGGATTTGGCTTTGCTGCTTTTATGGAACATGAGCCTGGAATAAGAACTCTTGGTAATGAATGGGCACTTGAATTTTATTTCAGGTGTCAAGATAATGATCAGTGGCCTGGCTCTGAACGACCTGGATCAAAGCCAATTAGTTATGGAACTTCTCTTGCGGCAGTGATGCAGACTGCGAAACAAGAAGGATTGATTGAGTCGTATTGTCGAACTCGGACTGTTGATGAAGTTATTCGTGGCATTGATTATTATGGTTCAGCGATACTTGGCCTAGAATGGACTGAGGGTATGATGTATCCTCGTGAAGTGGATGGATTAAGTACTCCTGGTGGCGAAGTAGTTGGTGGCCATTGTACTGCTGGTACTTTTATTAATCTTCATCAAAATATTATTGGGGGACCAAACTCCTGGACAGATTGGAACTTACTACGTAACGGTTACTGGGTGATGGATCTTGATGATTTTGCAGAAGTGTTTATGAAGCGCGGTGGGGAATGTGCATTTGCTAGGAAGGCGGTGAGTTAATGGATATAACACAAGCCTTGTTTTGGCTAACTTTGACAATCTATCATGAGGCTAGAGGAGAGTCAGTTGCTGGGCAGAAAGCAGTGGCAAAGGTCATTCTCAATAGAGCTAAGAAGAATGGATGGCCAGTGTCAAATGTTGTGTTGTCACGAAAGCAATTTAGTTGTTTTAACTTAGGTATAGATCATCCATCTGTTTGGATTAGAAATGTTGTCACCGCAGCAAAGGTATTGGAAAATGCTCAGGCAGGACTCAATGAATGGCTAGCTGGTGATACACTTTATGGTGCAACACATTATTACGCTTTATTGGGTATGCCTAATCATCAACCGCCATACTGGGTTAAAGGTATGAAATTTATTGTTGAGATCAAAGGGCATCGTTTTTACCGTGAAGGATGAATTGTTTGACTTTCTTTTAATGCTTAAATGAGAATGAATAATGTCATATAAACCTGGTGATTATTTAGTAATCTGTGATCAATGCGGCTTCCAAAGATATGCATCTGAATGTAGGATGACTTGGGATAAGTTGTTTGTTTGTGCTGATACATGTTGGGAAGAAAAGCATCCACAATATACAGATCCAAAACCGTTAGGTGAGAAGCAAAGTGTTCCTGTACATAGGCCAGAACCAGAAGAGAATTTTATAACTACTCCAATTACATCAGATGATCTTTAAGGAGTTTTATGGCTACTTTTAGCGAATTAAAAGAGAAGGTTGAGCTTCTTATTAATGATGATTCTTTTGAAGACTACTTGGGAGATTTTATTAATCAAGGAGTTTCTGAGATTGCTGGTGGAATGCCGTCTTTGTTAGATGGAATTGAAAATCCATTACCAAATATAATTACTCCACCATTGCCTGAATTGTTTACTATAGATACTGTAACAACTTCTACAAGTGATGCTTTTGTAAATATGCCAGTTGATTTTCAACGTGATTTACAGTTAGTTGTTTCATCTACTGGAAGTGAGATTGATATAGCACATTCGTTTATTGAATTTGCAGAAACATACCCTTTGCTGAATAAAACTGGTAGGATTTCTGAGGCTATTGAACATGGAAGAAAATTATATTATCAAGGTATTCCTGCAAGTGCTGAAACTTTAACATTGCATTATTATAGAAAACCTGTTGATATGGAAGATGATGATGATGTTCCTGATGGAATTCCATCACATTTACATATATCCTTGCTGGTGAATTTTGCTGCTTGGAAAGCTTACGAACATATTGAAGATGGTCTTGAGGGAGAGATACCAAATACGCTTAAGTATAAAAATAATTTTCTTGCTGCATTAAGAACATTTGAATTAACACTTCCATTTTATTCTCGTGGATTAATGCTTAGATAATTTAAAACAGGAGTATGCTATGGCATTGGAAGAAGGAAAAAGAGCAAGGCTGAAACAACCGACTGTTGAAGGAGTTGTAGTTGATGTGCAGTACAATAAGAAAGAACGCTGCCTTGAGCATTGTCTTGAATGGACTACAGATGTTAATAATGATGGAATAGTTGAAATTCATCGTCGATGGTTTCTGGAATCTGAATTGGAAGAGGTGATGTGATGGATGAAATTAGAGCTGAATTTTCACATGGTCTCTCAGATCAAGGTGCAAGCATTGGCAGGAGTGTTGAATCAATAGAGCAGTCCAAGGCAATTGGTAGGTATGGTGTTGAATGTATTGGGCCTGTCGAAGAATTTCGTTCACAATATGTTTTACTTCGTGACAGGATTCTTGCATTCAAGCAGATGAGTAAAGTTCGAAAATTTTTGCAGCGAACAAATATTTCCAAGGCGCTATCTGAGTTTGCTGCAATTCCATTGGAAGTCAAGTGGACTGAAGCATTTGATAATCTTGTTACTACGGCTGGCAAGAATGATATGCTTGACAAGTATCTAGCCGGATCGTCTTATACTGCCGCTTGGTATATTGGTCTGATCGGATCGACTTCATATACAACTGGTGCAGCTGTTACTGATACTATGGCCTCTCATGGTGGTTGGGCTGAGGATGTTGAATATTCCCAGGCAGCTAGGCCAACCACGGCATGGAGTGCAGCAGCAGCTGGAAGTAAGGCTCTTTCAGCCGCTTGTGTTTTTTCAATTAATGGTGACGGAACTACGATTAAGGGTTGTTTCCTTAACTCAGTTGCTACTAAATCTGGCACTACTGGTACTCTGTTCTCAGCTGGATTATTTACTGGTGGCGACAAGGTTCTTGCCAACGGCGATACGCTGAATGTTAGTTATACTGCAACCTTGACTTAAGGATTAATGTGGGAGCAGTTCCAACATACGTCAATCAGGGCGCGTTTACAGCTGGCACCGGAGCTATCTCAGTTTCGGTACCAACTGGTTATGCTGATGGGGATATCCTTGTTCTGTTGGTTTCGTCTGCGAATGAAGTTATATCCACTCCGAGCGGTTGGGCTGAAGTAACAAATAGTCCTCAAGGTACTGGTACGGCTGGGGCAGCAGGTGGAATTAGACTTGCTGCATTTTGGAAATTAGTATCAGGCTCACAGTCATCTGTTTCGGTTGCAGATTCTGGCAGCGTCACTGCTGGCCAGATGTTCTTATTAAGAGGTATAGATACTGCAGGTCCAATCAATATCACAGCCGGAAGTGTTAACACTCCAGCATCCACATCTTGGTCTTGTCCTGCGATAACTACTACTATTCCAAATTGTCTTATTCTGATATGCATTGGGCAGGATCGGGATGCTAACTCAACTACATCTCTTACGGCAGCATCAAATGCTAATCTTGCTAGTCTGACCAAACGCGCTGATGAAACTGTAAATACTGGAGCAGGTGGCGGATTAGGTCTTTATACTGGTAGCAAAGTAGTTGCAGGAGATACTGGAGTAACTTCTGTTACTAGTACAGCAACTACTACAGCTGCGTTCATCACTATTGCCCTGGTTCCGCCGACTGTTTTTGGAGACTCTGTTACAGAACCATCTGGGACTTTGGCAGATGCATCCGTTGCCGGTGTTCCTTTTTTCTCAGACGAAGAAGAAACCGTCGTCCCATCTGAGGAGCAAAACACCGATCCACGTGTTGAGATGGTCGGGACTCCGGTTCTTATCTCCACCACACTGACTAATTCCAGTACCACGATCACGGTCCCAAGTGAGGCGGAATTTGCCCTTATCTTTATCTCAGGGTGTGAGGAAACGACGACTGACGACGATTTTGGGGCGGGATACAATTATATCGTTATTGACGGAGTTTATGCCTCCTTTCTAGGGCGCGTGGTTGAGACGGACGCCTACAGTGGAGATGTTGCTGCACGATATATTAAGTACCCGTCAACTGGCAGTAAAACCATATCTTGGATTCTCAGTTCATATATCACTTACGGGTATCATATAAGTGTCATTTTCTTCCGCAACGTCGATCATGCCGATCCATTTATCGATTGGGGGTCGGCAGCGAACGGTGGGACGTCTGAAACAGTATCGGTTACTGGCCTGACAACGGCAATCGGCGCTTTGACGGTAGGCGCGGCATCGACCAGGTCCGACGGGTCCATGGATACCAATGGGCAAACGCAGGTCATTTCATCTAATGTTGCGCCGAAGGGGGGGCTGTACTACCAACGCGTCGCTCATACAGCTTCTCTAGCCGGGGTCTGTTCTATAGCGACTGCGGTATATACAGGGCTGCTTGCTGTTGTGCTTCGAGCCGGTGAGCCAGGTCCGATTTTTTACGCCGCCCAGGCGGAAGAGGCGGGAGCTGACCAGGCGCAGGCTGGTACGATTTTGCAAACGCTGTCTGGAGACGTCACCGAGGGAGCGTTGGTTGCCGATCAGGTATCCGAAGGAAAGTTGCCGCTGTTTCTGGCATCCCCTTTTACTTGGGGGTCTGTCGGTGGAGAGTCTTCCGGCACCCCAGCAATTACCGTTCCGGTCGGCGCCACTGTAGCCCTTATCGCAATTAAATCTGCGGTTAGTAGTTCGGCATGGTCGGTAGGCGAGGCTACTTTCAGCATTGGGAGTGCGAACAGTGAGTACATCGGCCAGATAAATCCATGGGATTTGAATAACAGGCCCGCCGGAGTGCATTACATCGCCAACCCGCCGAGTGGTAGCCAGACTTTAATCTGGGCAGTCAATGGCACCGACGTATTTCTTCATGAGATAATGGTCCTTTTCTACGGAGACACTGGGCCAAGCCCGATCCGGGACTTCAAAGCATCCGCAGGAGATAATTACGGGACATTTTCCCTGACCGGCCTCGACGCTGAGGCGCTGTGCCTGACGGTCGCTTTGGCGAGGATTGCCGTGACAGGTTACGACTTTTCCTCGACGCGGATTGATTTCGATCTCGACGGCCAGACTGAACGGGCGATTGTCTATGCGAATGAAACGCTGATGGCTGCTGACAAGCCCGCTAACCCTACATCTGTGTCGGTGTACTCTGATTGGTATACTGCTCTGGCGGCGGTTGTCCTGCAAGGATCGGTGACTGGGGGGATGGTCATAGGTGGCACCCAAGGTGAGACTGTAAGCGCGGTTGTTTCTGCTGACAGTGAAGCTCCTGATGCCGGGTTGATAGAGACGGTTGCTACCGCAGAGGAATGGACCGGGGGGATCGTCGCCGCTTCTAATGATCGGACTATCGATGAGTCTCTGACCTGCGCGGAAAGTGAGACCGCCACCAACGACACGTCCGTAGAACATGAGGAGCAGTCAGCGCCGAGCGAAAACATCTGGCCTTATGAGTTTCCGGCCGCCGTGGTTGGCAGTGTCTTTACCTTGAACACCGCACTGGTTTCCGGTAGCACCAGTATAACAGTTCCGACTGGAGCGACATTTGCACTTGTGTTCTGGGCACTGGAATATAGCGGAGGCTGGAACTTCTTTGTGCCCGGGGCAACACCGCCAGGGACCAGTTATTTCGAGAGTGGCAATTACACTATAGCCATTGGTGAAAAAGCGTTCGACCATGTTGTGCGGACGCAGGTAAACTGTTCCACTGCATATGTGTACCAACCAGACGTTCACCTTTATACTAAGAGTGTCCTGGTATGTGCAAAGATGAATCTTCCACCAGAGGGGGCGCAGGTTTTTTCATGGGGTGTGGACACTGCGTTGGACGAGACCGGCCATCTCTTCTCTGTGGTATTTTTGCAGGGTATTGATGGCAGTGAGCCTTTCTTGGATATTGCTATAGATTTTTCAGAATATGACTACCTTGTTGACGCCTTCATGGATGTGTCTCCCTCCGATCCTTACGGACTGGTCATTGGTGCATTCTGCCAGCCAGCCAGCGTTGCAGATGTGACAAATGGAGGTGCACAAACAGCGCTCGTTTCCCATCTTGGCCCAGATCAAGGGTCGATGTACCTTGATATTGGATATAAACAACCGGTAGACACCGAGACTACGCGAATTACCTTGGCAGACTCTCGGATTTACGTTGATATTAGCCTGTCCCTGAATCGCGGTACAGAGCCGAGTAGGATCAATGCCGAGATGCTTGAATATCTTGAGTATTCTGACTGGAAGTGGGGGCAGGCTGCGAATCCAAACGCCTTAATAACCGAACCACTTTCCATAACAGCAGACCCAACCGGAATTGTGACCAGCGAGCCGTACACTGGGAATGTCTGGGAGATAACGGAATCTGTCTACGATGAACTGGCTTCGGCGGTATCTGTAGATAGGGATGTTGCATACACTTTGCCGGTGGATCAGGTCAACGGCCCTTATGTTGATATACCGACTGAGATAATGTTCTCTGATTCCAGGTCATACCAGGTCCACGATTACACCAATACTGCCAGCGGGGGCAGGGCTATTACGATCCATGCCGATACCGATCTGCTGATCTTCGCATACCATACCTTGTTCTCTACCCCGGCATGGATACAAGACGGCAACTTTACCCTGACCTTGAACGGGATACCATTTACGCATCTCATCAGCACCAACGTAGCCGGATACAATGTGATGGTGGCGTATTTCAAAAACCCAGAGTCAGGAGATATCGTCTGGAGCTTCCCGAATCCGAATTTCGGCGGGGTCGAGCAATATGCCGATATTATCAAAATCTGCCAGTTCATCAACGTCGATGTTTCTGGAGATCCATTTCGCAGCGTGGTCAGCCATGAAGTTGCAACCAACGCCACAGCGCTTACCCTCTCCGGCATTTCAACTGTCGAAGGTGACATGGTGGTCGGCATCGAGTACGGCTCCGGCGGCGGAGGTTACGGGGAAATCAGGTGCAATGTAGGTAGACAACCCAACCTTACAACTGGCGGGGCGTACAACAGTATTTACGGCTGGTCGATTAGGACGACGGTAGGGGTTGTCCCTTGGCATACGAGCAGTATCGCCGCCCTCACTTTCGACGGGGCCGAGCAGGATTACATCTATATGATGGCCCTGGTCCTCAAGGTAAAGGACGAGGGGTGGATTGCCTTGGGCAGTGAATCAGGCGAGGAAGCGGTTGCTACAGAGGACCAGGCCAGTATCAGTGAACACCCGGAAGCAGCAGAACGAGCAGAGAGCTTGGTGGCAGAAGAAACGCCAGGTGGTACCTCGTCCCACACCGAAACAGATAGTCGTTCTGATAATCTGGAAGTAACTGAGTTAGGAGTTGGGTCTCAAGAATATGGATCAATAATTGATGACACTATGCTTGTTGAGAACGTTCAAGCTTCCGAACGAACAGCATATGGTATGGGATATGCCTGGGCAATAGTCAGGACGAGACAGAATGCTAGTAAGTCAGCTGAAGACAGCTTGATTGAGACCTTGGCACTATCAGAGGATATCTTGGCATGGCGAGGACTTTATGTTTCTCTTGCAGACACATCAACAGTTGAAGAGATTACTTCGGTCTACAATACTGCGTCTAGAGTAATTGCTGAAAGCATAGGGATAGATGATGAATCAACTACAATAATGGTTAGTTGGGGATTTGCGATTGATACTTCATTTGTCACTAATGTACTAACGAACACTGCCATCATGAACGCTGCAAGGATAGAGTTGTTCACGCTTCTTGACGGTTATTCAGCGCTTAGAGTTGAATGTTATTTCCCTGAAATGATTGTTACTTATGGGGAAACTTCATATATAGCTACTCTGTATGTTCCGACAATAGAAGCAATCTTTAATAGTGAGACAATTATGGGGACATTACAAGATAATGAGATAGAAGCAATTTTCAGCCAAAATGAAATTACTGCTGTTCATGATACACCTGAAATAGAGGCTATAGCGGCTGGTGCAGTTGTTGCGACTCTCAGCCTATCTACATACATCGCAACAAAGGGAGAATGATATGGCAAATGAAAACGATATCAGGATGTATAGAGGGGATTCATATGACCTTACTTTTACCATTACTGACAGTGATACAACTCTTCCTGTATCTCTTAGTGGTGCGACTTTGAAGATGACTGTTACAACGATTAAAGACCCACCTGATGCTACTACTAAACTGTTTGATATGACGGGCACTATTGATGCAGACCCAACAACTGGGATAGTGATATTTAAGCCTACAGTTTTGAATACTGCGGCGATTGGAAATTATTTTTATGATATTCAGTTAACTAGTGGAATGGATGTAAGGACTGTTCAAAAGGCAAAATTTGATATAGTTCAGGACAATACGAAATGACTATAAAACTATTCTCTGGTACTACGGGCTGGAACAATATTGCTGATCCAACCAGACTTAAGATTGATTTTGAGACTGGAATCGTCGAACTGGCAGAGGCTCTTGATGTTGATATAGATGATAATGGACGGATATCCAGAAGGTTAGGACAAGTCAGAATTGCAGTTGGAGAATATCATTCTTTATTCTGTGATGGTGGAGATTGCTTCGTTATTCTTGAGACTGTAAGTGATGCAGCCATTTATAAAGTTGGTACAAATAATGTTCTTGTTGGTGTTCGTTCAGGGTTGACCAAGAATCTCAGAATGGGGTGGTGTCAGACTAGTCTTGGAACTTATTATAGTAACGGATTGCAGAGTGGCTATATTACTTCAGGCGTATCTTATCCATGGGCAGCACAAACTTATGTAGGACCTTCGACAACTAAGACATTCGGAACACCTCCACTTGGCACTCATCTTGCTTTGTTTTCTTCTAGTATGTGTGTAGTTAATGGGGCAATTGTTAATTATTCTGAACCACTTGGATATGGTTTATTTGATAATGCTAGATCGCGATTAAGATTTGCTAGTGATGTTAAGATGTTCAAGCCAGTTGATGGTGGAGTATGGGCATCAGATAGTAAGCGTACATATTTTCTTGAAGGCTCAAATATTAGAGAACTCATCAGGCATCCGCGTCTTGAATGTCCGGCACATGAACATTCAGAAGCTATCGGTTATATAGATGGTGAGAAATTTGGTCTTTCACCAGACACAGGAGAATGTGCGGCATGGTCGTGCAATGATGGATTGTGTATAGGCACACCACAGGGGCAGTTGCTTGTTATTACTAAGGACAAACTTAATTATCAAGCTGGAACTAGAGGTGCGACAATCTTTAATGGTAGCACAGTTATTAATACGATTGATGATTCAGTTTGCATTAGAACTAATCTCCGTGGAACTGCATCTAGTAAGTATCAGAACTATGGATTTAATTCAATGGTTAAGTTTAATGGTGGATTGTATGGTGCAAAGAGTGATGGATTATTTCAGCTTGCTAGTGGTAGCACAGATAATACTACTTTGATTGCTTCTACATTTACTTTGCCAACTACTGATTTGGGGTTACAGAATAATAAGCATCTTCGTTTCTGGTACATGGGAGTAAAAACTGATGGTAAGATACAACTTGAGTTGACAGCAGAAGGTAAGACAACGAATACTAAGTCATTCAGAATTTCATCTCCAAGGAATGTACACCAAGTTGTCAGAACACCAATAGGAAGAAACTTGTATGGAAGATATTGGACTCCGAAGATATCTAATGTTCTTGGAAGTGATTTCTCTATAGATACAAATGCAGTATTACCAATTATTAAATCAAGTGGAATTTCATAGGAGATAGTTATGGCAGATTTTGTATCATCCGCAGGAGTAGTTCTGCCGGTTGCAACAGTTACTCCGAACCTTCCAGATATTCATGTACCTGACCCGCCAATTATTATTGGTGGTACTCGTACTCTAGTTGAAACAAAATTGACTTCGACCATGCAACTGGCCGATGACATGATGGTGAGGCTGGTCGGGCTTGATGGCGCGAGCGGTTATCTTGGAACTCTTAACTCATTAATTACAACTTATTCGGAGCCAGTTCTTGATCCGCTTTCTATTACTCTTTCTACAACTGCTGTAACTATTCCAGAGCGTCCATTGCCGACTGGACTTGCTTCATTAATTACTGACTTTGGGTCATTTACCACAGCCACACCTACAATGGCAGCAATGCCGTCTATAGATACAACATTGTTGACTCCAGGAACTGCTCCAGTTGCACCTGATGCAAGTGTCACTTGGTCTGAGACTGCACTTGTTACTTCTGTTTATACACCATTGTTGGCGAAGATTCTGGCTACGATGGCAGATGATTCGACCGGTCTAGATTCTTTAGTAGAGCAGGCAATTTATGATCGTGCTATTGCAAGGAATCTGACTACTAATAGCAAGCTGTATAATGAGGTTGAGAGTTATTTCTCGGTCCGTGGATGGGATGAACCACAAGGAGCACTTGAAGGAAAACTTCTTGAGGCTTCTGCAGAAATTGCTAGGAACGAAACGGATGTTACCGAAAAGGTAATGATTGAGCGAGCCGATTTGGCTCAAAAAAATGCTCATTTTATTCTTCAGCAAGCAACTGAATTAGAAAAGTTGATTCGGGCTACTCGGGATGGTGAGTCACAACGAGCACTTGATTATTCTAAGATTTCTGCAGAGATTGTTATTCAGCTATATTCAGAAAGTATCAAAGGTTATGTTGCTACTCTTGAAGCCAAGAAAGCATATATCCAGGCACAGGTTGAAGTTCTGCGTGGAGTGATTGAAAGTAACAAGGGCTTGCTTGATGTGTATAAGGCACAATCTGAAGTATTCAAGATTGGTGTTGAAGCTAAAGCTAGTATTAATGATGCAATTATCAAAGGCTTTGAAGCAGAGATTACTGGTTATGAGGCGGAAACAAAAGCACTCACTGCTAGTCAGATGGCATTGGTTGAAGATAACAAAGCAAAGATTGAAAAGGCTGATCTTGAATTACGTCTGATGATTGCTCAGATTGATGCTGCAATTCGTGCATATATAGGCGAGTCTTCTTTGAAGGAAAAAGTCAGTAATGACTTAGCTCAGATTGCTGCTCAGTCTGTAGCTTCTGCATTGAACGCGGTTAATGTTTCTGCTTCGGTTGGTGCTACTGAGAATGAAAGCCGGTCTGAAGATTATAATAAGAGCGAATCAATTAGTGAGCAGCATAGTTTCCATTCTAGTATTTCTGAATCGCATGATTATACTCATGACCCAACAGTATGACAGTTCCTATTAAAATAACATATACCGGAGACATTTTTACTGGTAAGAATTTTGCTAAACAAGCTAGAGTTCAAGTAGGCATGCTGAAAGATGATATGGCTCGTCTTGGCCTTAAACAAGGCAGGCGTTTTGTTCCTGTTGCTCCAGGTGTAACTATTGAGGCTCGATCTGTATTTGGATTTGATGAGGCAAGGGTTCATGTCACACCATTAGGTAGGAAGAAATTTGGCAAACACTTACCAGTCGAAGAGAGGTATGAATGGTATTGGTATGCCTTAGCAGTATCTACAGATACTATACAGACTCTTATTTCTGGTGGTGGCTTATCAGATATTGATGTTGATTCGATGGGCAATGTGATCGTGGTTGGATATACTCGCACAAGAGATTATGCAGATACTTTATCAGAATTATCGAATGAAGCATATACACAATATTATGATAATGATGGGAGATTCTTACGACGACGAGTACTGGTTGGTGGTGCATTGAGTGGAGTGAATCGTAATGAGTCAGGAACTGGAGTTGCCATCGATTCTACTGTTCCGACTGAACTTGATACTGATTATGGTGGAGTTTATGTCACTGCTGACATTTACAAACTACGTGATGACAACTGCTACGACATGAGTTTGATCAAATATGCTTCAGATGGTATAACGATTAAGTGGAAGAAAAGATTTTCTCTTGGTACAACTGGAATTGATGACTTGTTCAGTTGGGGAGTTGATGCTGATGCTGCCGGTAATGCAGTAGTAATAGGCAGACATGACGCTTATGATGAAAGTTATGTTTTAATTTATAATGCTGCTTATGTTGCTTCTTTGCAATATGATGGAACATTAGGCTGGACTTTACAACTTGGTGATTGTTTGCTTGATGAGTTTGGTGAGCCAACTGTACAGAACATGGTTAATCCATATGATGTTGATGTTAAGTCTACAGGAGACATTGTCATCGGTGGAAGCATTCAAGAGCCTACGACTAGTTCTATTCATCCAATGGGTTTATTGACTAAACTTAATAGTAGTGGAGTTGTTCAGTGGCATCGAGTTCTTGAAGGCAGATTCTTGCAAGCGAATGGCCTTTATGGCTGGTATGGTGTTGGCACCAGTATGAGTGGATTGAACATTAGAGGATGTACTATTGATAGTAATGGAGATATTTATTTTGCTTCAATGACAAAGATTGAGATTGCTACTGATAGTGGTTGGTGGCATTTTCATCTTTCCAAAGTATCATCGGCTGGTGCATTGCAGTGGCAGAGATTTGCAGAGGTGCAATATTACGATGATGCTGATGCCATACTTTGTGTTACTCAGTTAGATGTTGCATTTGATGGAGTATATATTATCTTTCCTAGTTTTCCTAATGGTCTTGCTGGATGGGGAGCATATATAATTAAGTTTCAAAAGGCTGATTCTATTAATCCATTAGCACCACAAGCAGGAGATGTACTTTGGAAAAGACACATGGCTCTTGAATTAACACAAGCACAGGTTGCTGGTAATACTGGAGTTATTCCAAGAGCAATTCGGACTGTAGGATCTGATATTTATTTTGCAGGTTCGGTTATTGCTGACAAGTCTCCCCTCACAGCTAAGCTTCCTGGCAGCGGAGGATTTATTGGCAACCACATGGGGTTAGTATTTACCAATCCTGCTTTGACTATATATGATAATCAAGCAAGTATTCCTGTGCATCAAGATCCTGGTGAAGGTACAGGAACTCCAGGTTATGAGTTTACTTGGCACGATGATGTTACAGTCAACACGACTACTGTGACAGCAACTATTTCCACGTCAAGCGAAGGAGATTATGATTCGCCATTATGGACACAGACAAATAAGATTATTAAGAAAACAATTTACACTCAAGGAGAATGAACATGCTTAATGATTTTCAATCAGCTACTGAGGAAGAAAAGAAAAAAAGAAAGTTGTCTCTTCTTCCTACTATAGATGATGCATTTACAGGAGAAACTTGGAATGTTTCTGTGCCTATAAAGAAACAAGCACCAATGAGTCCAGGTGATCCAAGTAATGAATCCTTTTATGGTGGAAGTAATCCGTTAAGAAATATTAATTCTCGTCCTGATAGAATAGGGCAAGGAACTAGAGTAGTTGAGAGAAATATGTCACCCTCAATAAATATTGAAAGGCCTAAGATTAATGAAACTCCTAATGCACAAAGAAATGCAGAGTTAGGCGAAATGACTGTAGCAAAAAATGGAAATACAACTACTTATGACATTGGTGGAAATACTCTTTCATTTGAAGGAAATAAAGATAACCAAACTAGAACTAATTTAGAAAGAATAAATCCAAATGGTCCTCAGCGAGTTGGTAATATGGATGTATCATTTGATTCCAGTGTGTCATCTGAAGCAAGAAAAAGATTCTTAGAAAATCCTGTTGCACCAACTGGACAGATGGCTCAGTATGAGAAATATATGAATACTCCGCGAGGACAGAATTTTGGTGTTACTAAGATAGACAATTCTCTTGAACCTCCTATGGGATGGAGAACACGTAAAGATCTTATGTTACAAGAATTAACTAATCAACAATCAAGAGAGAATAATTTAGCTGAAATAGCATCTAGAAGTGCTATTGATAAAGAAAAGAATCGTATAGATGAAATGAATGTTACTTCACAGAATAAGCTTCGTGATATTCAAGGCCAAGTAGCACAGCAGCCACCGGCTAAAGAAACTGAATTAAAGCCTATGGTCATTGAAGAACCAGATCCAAATGATCCTACTGGAACAAGTAAGAGACAAAAAATTATGATTCCAAATGCAGACGGTACTGGATATGTTGATGGTATGTCAGGTCAGCCAACAGTTACAACTCCAAAGCCAGCCACTACAGAAAAGCTATTAAAAATGCGTGCATCTAAAGATCCTAATTTTGCTGCTGCTGAAGCTGAATACAAGATGAGATTTGGAAATCTTCCGTATTAATAAATTAAACTATAGGTAAATAAAATGGCTGGATTTTTTGATGATACAGAAGAAACTACTTCGCCAGTAGCAAAAAGTTTTTTTGATGATACAGAAGAAATTAATGCTCCTGCTCCAGAACGTACTTTAGGCTCTACATTAAAAGACACTGGTATATCTCTTGCTAAAGGTGTTATTGGTGCAGGTCAAGGAATCGTAGGGCTTGCTGACATTCCAACTGGTGGTAGAGTTGGTCGTGGCCTTGAGTATATTGGAATAAAACCAGAAGAATGGCAGGCAGATCTTTCTGAAGAATATTCTCTTGCTCAACAAGAAGCAAATAAAAAGGTTGATGCTGCAAAAGGCTTTGTTGATACAGCCCAAGCAATGTTAGAAAATCCAAGCACTATTGCTCATGGTATTGTTGAAACATTGCCATCAGTTGCTGCTGGTGGCGTGTTGGGACGTGGTGCGCTTGCTCTTAGTAGCAAATTATTACCAAAGGCTGTTACTGCGTTGGGTAAAACTGGATCTGCTATTGCTGCTGGATCAGTTGGTGAAGGTGCAATATCTGCTGGACAAACTGCAGAGCAAATAAGAAATGAAACACCTGATGATCTTTTGACACCTGAACAATCTGCACTTGCAGTAGCTTCAGGATTAGGCACATCAGCATTTGGTATCGTCGGTGGATCATTAGCTAAAAAACTTGGTTTTGCTGATATAGATACGATGGTAGTTTCTGGTTTAAATCCTGCTAAGAAAGAAGGATTTAAAGGTGTTGTGAAATCTATTGTTGGGGGTGGTATAACTGAAGGTGTATTTGAGGAATTGCCACAAACTGTTCAAGAAACAATATTTACTAATGCAGCTCTTGATAAGCCTTTGCTGGAAGGAGTTCCTGAAGGAGCTGCACAAGCTATTATTCTTGGTGGAGTAATGGGTGCTGGAGCAAATTTACTTCCAGGAGTAAATAAGCCAGCTGAAAAGACTGAACAAGAGTTAGAGCTTGACAGACAGGCAGCAAATATTCTCAATCTGAAAGAAGACGAACTTGGTAAGAGCATCCAGAAGTTAACCACTGACATTAATTCAAACCAAGAACTTATTAATGATCTTGATAAACTTGAAGCAAAAGCAAGAAAAGAAAATATTGATCCGGCTGAATTGATTAGAAAGACTATTGAGGATAATAAAAATAATCAAAGCCTTCTAGATCGAATTAATTCAGGAATTCAGAAGAAAGAAGAACTGGTTAAGAAGGAATATGAAGCTCTTTCTCCTGAAGAGAAGCAAGCAAAAGAAATTGAAAATAAATTAGCTGAGAAGAGAATTGCTGATGCTCAGAAAATTAATGATGATCTTGATATAATTAATAAGAGAGAAGAAATAGCTCTTAAGCAATATAAGGATGAAACTGACCCTGATAAAAAGGCATCAATTGCTGACAGGATTTTTAATCTGAAGAAGGAGAAAAATACTCTTCTTGATCGACAGCTTCAGCAGAAAACTAATCAGACTTCTGAATTCAGTGATCCAAAAAAGGCTGATGAGATTCGTCAGGAGAAAGAGAACTTCTACAATAGCCTTTGGCTCGGTGGAGTTAATAAAGACGCAACTGAGTCAGCACAAGTCTTTGGTGAGAAATCTACTGAACAGCAAGATATCCTGGATAGGCTTTCAACTCAAATTGCAAACACTCAGAATGAGCAAAAGAAACAAGAGTTGCAGAAAGTCTATGATGGATTGTTTCAGACTTTTGAACGAGACGCAAGTGAATCTGCAGAAACTATTGCTAACGCAGACCTTAGTCAGTTTGATCAACTTGTTAAAGCTAAAGATCAGGAACGACTTAACAGTGTTCTTGAATCTATAGTAGTTGAGCATGATCCACAGGCTAGGCAAACACTGTATGAGAAAATGTTCATGCAGCCTGGAGTTAAAGACGCTGCTGAATCTGCTGAAGTCTTTGCTACTCAGGGTGAAGACGCGATTGCTAACCAACGAAAGCAAGAACTTCAAAAAGTAATGTCTTCGATTACTCAAGAGAGTGATCCGGTTATAAGGCAGAAACTTTACAATCAAATGTTCGAACAACTTGGTGTTAAGAATGCTCAGGAATCTGCTGAAGTATTTTTAACACAGAAATTTACTGAAAGAGAAAAAGCTGTTATAGAAGATTATTGGGAAGAGGTTAAAAAAGAACTTAATCTTCGTAATGAAAAAATGACTCCTGGAACGGAAGCATTTATGCGGAAGAAGTTCTTTGAGACACAACTTGCTGAAATTGAAAAAGATGTTCAGCAGGAAGCTAAGGTACAAGGTGAAGCAAAACAAAATGTTGTTCCGTCTTTAGCTGAGCAGAATAAACGGCAGATAAGGTTTCGTCAAATTGCTGAAAGTCTTGGCGATATTCGTCAGTCAAATGCACAAGCAGTTCAAACAGAAATTCCTAGAAACTTGCCAGGAGGTTTGCAGAATTCGTTCACAAATGAACAACAAGTTGCAGGTGCTCCACAGTTTCAAGTAAACGAAAATCAAGAAGCATTAGGCAAAGTTAATCTTGACGACATTAAGAAAGCCTTTCCTGGACAAGAAATAACACAATCTCCTGATGGAATAATATCAATTAAGTTCAAGAATGGTCAAGGCGTAATAATCAATAGTATTCAAAATGCTGGTCAAGGATTTGTTAAGTTAGCAATTGAAACTGGACAGATGTCAAAGAATGGAAAAATCCTTGGTATCACAGTAGGGAATGAAATTCTCCTAGACCAGAACTTTGCAGACAATAAGACTCTTTGGCATGAGAATAAGCACGTACTTGATAATCTTGGCATAGTTACAGAAGCAGATGATAGCTCATTGAATCGTGAGTTTAATAAACTTCGCAAACTTAATAAGCTTGATTTTGCTCTCAGTACTCATAAAGACCCAAAGCAGCGAATGGTTGAGAATCGTGCGAACATGTTTGCTCAAATCATGGTCAATCGAGCTGATTATCGCAACACTGCTTTCGGTAAAGTGATCCAACGAGTAATGGACTTCTTCCAGCAGATGCTAAGTTTTGGTAAGCAGACTGTTTCTGGCTTGGCTCGTGAAGTAGAAAGCGGAAAAATTTATGAGCGGAAAGTTAATGGAGAAACTGTTCAAGTTAATGTTCCTCAGGCTGAAGCTACTGCAAAGCAATGGTATTCAGCCCTTGAGAATGCAGTTAGTGGATTTCAGCAGAAGCAAGCAACACCTGATCAGTGGAAAGGAATGATTAAGAACTTTCCAGGTATTAAGCAAGATGAACTTGATTGGGTTGGTGTGAATGATTGGCTTGACAAGCAGGAAGGAAAAGTTACTCAGGCAGACTTGTTGAAGTTTGTGAAGGAGAATAATGTTCAGCTTGAAGAAGTTGTGAAAGGTGAAGTTGATAATGATATTTTGTATGGCTTTTTAGGTGAATTAGATGAAAAATTAAGTCCTTATAATTATACGGCTAAATTCTTAGATGGAGAATTAGTATTAAGTTCTTCTAATGGTTTAATTATTAATAGTGATAATATTAATAAACTTCAAGTAAGTAATGAAGTTAAAAATATATTTAATGAAGCAAATAATAACATGCCTGAAGTTTTAGATGAAGCTAAATATTCAGGATATCAACTTATAGGCGGAAAGAACTATAAAGAGATATTACTCACATTACCTGAGAAACAAAATATTTGGAATGAAGAATATAAAAAACTCTGGCAAAAAATGGAAGAGAAATATGGAACAAAAGATTATTTTGAACTTGAAAAGAAATTAACAAAAGAAGATAATGCAAAATTAGATAGTTTAGATAAAAAAGCTAATGAATTTACAAAGAATAATTATCAATCAAATCATTGGGATGAAAAGAATATCTTAGCCCATATCAGGTTTAATGAACGAACTGATGCGGAGGGAAATAAAGTTCTTTTCCTTGAAGAGATTCAAAGTGATTGGCATCAAGAAGGGAAGAAGCAGGGTTATCAAGGAAAACCTTTAACTCAGGATGAACGTCAAGAATGGTATAATTTAGAATCTCTCCCAGAAGCTGTAAGAACACCTGAACAGCAAGAGAGATTAAATGAATTAGATTCTCTTAAAGGAATGCAAGGCCAGGTTCCCAATGCACCATTCAAGAACTCTACTCAGTGGTCCTTGCTTGCCATGAAACGAATGGTCAGGTATGCTGCGGAGAATGGTTTTGATAAGATTGCATGGACTACCGGACAGCAGCAGGCAGATAGATATGGATTAAGTAAAAGTTTTGATAAAATAGAAGCATTTACGAATTCAGACGGTACAGTTAATATATTTGGTTATAAAGATGGACAAAGAATAGTTGATAGACAGGATATACAAAAAGAAGAATTACCTAATATAGTTGGGCAGGATTTAACTAATAAAATTATCAATCAACCTTGGGTACGAGGAGAATATTCAGGTCTTGATCTTCAAGTTGGCGGCGAAGGTATGAAAGCTTTTTATGATAAAATACTCCCGAATACTTTTAATGCAGAATTCAATAAGAACAAGTGGGGGAATGCAAGAGTTGAAGTAGTTAATATTGGTGAGAAGAAAATTTCATATACTCTTCTTGCAAATGGAGAAGATTTTCTTGGATTTGATACATTAAAAGAAGCTGAAGAAGATTTAGATCATTTTAGTAAAAAGAATCCTGATAAGACTTTTAGTATTAGAGAAGATAATAATACTACACAACAGCTTTCTATTCCAATTACGAATCGTATGAAATCTAAGGCACTTCGTGAAGGTATGCCTATGTTTGAGGTTCGTGAAACTCCAGTTCAGAAAATTAGCGATGATGTTTATCATCAAATGTTCACTGAACGAAATAGTTTGGTCCGTACAATCGGCCAGACTCTTCGTATGCGCGGGCATGAAATCAAGCAACTTATCGACAAGGGATTGGGATCGATTTCAACCAGGTTAAAAAATGTAGATCCTATGCTCAGAGCAGAGATTAGAAACCTCGACTTTTGGACTGCTCAAAAGATTGTAACTGCCTTACGAATTGCACATCCATTGCTGGAAAAGACTAAACAAATGAGTCCACAAGACAAGTTTATTTGGGATGCATCGAGGAGAAACTCAGACGAAGTTAAGATAAAAGAACTGGCAGCAAAATATAACATGACCGCTGATCAAGAAAAGCTGCGGTCAGTTCTAGATCAGATTAGACAGGATGCAATTGATGTTGGCTACGACGTTGGCTTCATAGAAGAATACTGGCCTCGCATAATTAAAGATCAGGAAGGCTTCTTGCAGGCAACCAAAGGAATTTCTCAACGACCAGTTATTACTGATGCAATCAAAGTTTATGCAGACAAACTGGGTATGACTGTAGAAAAGTTTGAAATTGAATATCCTGAACAGGCAGCAGATATTGCAAGCAACACAATCCTGGGGAGGAACCTCGGTATTGGTGGTCCAGGCAATATTCAAGCTAGGCAATATGAAACTGTTCCACCAGAATTAAATAAGTTCTACATGGATAGTGATGCAGCATTGATGCAATACATCTATAGTATGACTAAGAAAATAGAAGCACGGAAATTCTTTGGTAAGGTTCCAGAAAGAATAGCAACTCTGAAAGCTGAGAAGAAACGAAAGCAGGTAATGCTTACAGAGTATGAAAAATCCAACAATGCTGCACGCATAGAAGATGTTTCTGGCGACCTAATTAGGATTGAACAAGAATTAGATAAGTACAAACTTCAGCGTGACTATACTGAGAATATTGGCACTTATATTAATGATCTACGAATGTCTGGGCGAATCCAGGCAGATGATGAAAAAGTAGTTAGGGATATTCTTGATGCAAGATTCCACGAGCATGGAGCTACAGGAATAGTTAATGCCTACAAAAATATGTCATACATAGACGTAATGGGATCACCAATATCTGCACTGACTCAGATTGGAGATTTGGCTTGGGCGATGTATGTAGGTAAAGTATGGACACCACGTGGACTAGCTGATACGATTAAGAATGTTGGTAAAGCCATAACTAAGAAGTCTGAAATAACTAAGGAAGACTTAGGAATTGAGAGGATCGCTCAGGAGTTTGCAGACGGAACTACGTTGGGGAATGCAGTAAGTTGGGTATTCAAAAAAGTGCAACTTGAGCGCATTGATTCAATAGGAAAAGAAACATTAATTAACAATGCGTTTAGCAACTACAAGACTATGGCCAGCATAGCGGATGGGCGACAGACATTGTTGAAGCAGATCAAGCCGATCTTTGGAACACAATCTGAGAGTGTAATAAATGATTTGCTCGCAAACAATCCAACAGACAACGTAAAGATGTTATTATACCATCGGTTGTTGGATTTTCAACCTGTAGCGCTTTCTGAAATGTCAGAACAATATCTCAAGAGTGGAAATGGCCGAGTGTTTTATATGCTCAAGACATACACACTCAAGCAATTTGATGTTTTCAGAAATGAAGCTTGGCACAAAATTAAGAGTGGCGAACGGGATCAGGTTATTGAAGGAATTGGTAATATGATCAAGCTGGTGAGTTTACTTACACTGGCTAATGCAGGCGCGGATGAACTTAAAGATTTGCTGCTTGGGAAAGAAACTAAGTTTGAAGATCACGTGATTGAAAACTTCTTAACCATGGGCGGAGCATCAAAGTTTGTAAGGATGCAGACTACTAGGGAAGGTCTAGGATCTGGATTGATGGGGCAGATTTTGCCGCCATTCAGATTTGTAAACTCCATCAGTAAGGACCTTAACCAATTGTATGGAGCATACATTACGGGAGATACAATAGATTTTGATCACTCAAGAATTGTAGAGTCTATCCCGATTGGTGGTAAGATTTATTATTGGCATTACGGCAGAGGAGAGGATTACAAAAAGTCTAGCAATGAACAAGAGTTTGGTAAGGTCAGTAAGGAAGTAGATGTATTCAAGAAGCAGCTTGAAAATTCTGAAGACAAGCGCACTTTCTTGAATTCAAACCTGGATGGCTTTAAGCAAATGAAGTTGCATGAAAATTTTCAGAGTGCTCTCAATCGGAACCAGGCAGTAATTAATAAGCTGAAAAAGATTGACCAGACAACAAATGTTCGGGAAAGGCTTGGACAGTTGCAGCAGCAACGAGAGGTGATCTTGAAAAGATATTTTGACGTTACAGGTACGGTGCAATAAGCAAGTTGCCAGAGGTTACAATTCAACGTAACCTCTGGCTTTTTTACTTTAACTTTTATCAGAATCTCTATAAACTTCACCTTCAATTTTTGCTCCACAATGACCGCAATGAGATAGTTGATAATCTTTTACATCAAAATATAATGGATGATCTGTCCATTGTCTTGTTTTTACTCTTCCAAATAAGATATCTTCTGCCATTGCACCACAACAGAAATCAATTCCAGTTACTCCGAATAAACCATATTTAGAATCTTGTCCATACGAACGATAGATTTTCATTATTATTTTCCTTATGCTTTATTATTTATTCTCTCTTCCTTCGTGATATGCAACTAAGGTATCCGAATCTTCATCTTCACATTCAGGACAAATGCTACCAGTAAAATCTTTATGATGTTTTTTACACCGATGGATTTTACTTTCTTGATCTTTTATACTTATCTTTTTAGTTATAGCTGTAGGATCATATCGTTTAATATTATATTGCCCACAGGGTTTTGGCTCGCAGCAATAGCCCCCACGATATACACAATTCGGAACCATATAATTAGCAAGATCGTTATCAATCCCTTCTACTGCTTTTTGAATTTCCAGCATTACATCACGTGTTTCTTTACTCGCCTGATAACATAATCTCTTTCTACTCATATCAATCAAATGCTGGGCATTCAACAACATGCGATGATTTACTGGACTGTTTCTTGTGACTTGATTATCACCAGCCCCTCCACGATCTGCCCTGTTACTCATGACGAAGTGTTGCTGGCCAACTGCTGCATGTCTCACAAGATGTACACTAACTTTTGTTGGAATATTCATCATGTGTATCCAAAATAACTGCGTTCTACTTGGGCTATGTTCCCATCTATATAACTGATCAAGTGAACATTTAGCAGTAAATCCAGATCTCATTGTAGATTCAATAGCTAAATAAGCATCTGATAAATCAGTGATCTTGGTTGCAGTTATTTTCATATCATTATTCTCCATCCTCATGAGCTAAGGCTGCTATCAAATCATTATGCAAATCTTCTCTGGGATCAATTATGCAGTCTTTTTGGCTATTCATTAACTGTACTTTTATCTCAGCTAAAACTCGTATCTGACTATAGAGTTGTTTAATCTTTTCCTCAATAGCAATTATACTAGCATCCGTTAAATCTTTAGTAAGAAATTCTCGAAGCAATGGTGCATTAATATATGCTCTATCAAGTGTTTTCAGGTGTGATTTCATTATTTGTTCCTTCAACTATTTTAATACAATCTTTAATTGCCTGCACAGTTGCTGCTGCTGTAACACCATTAGGAATTATTACGTTGGCTGCATCCCTAGTTGGTTCGTTTTCACGATCAAGTAAGAAGGCTTGAAGTTTTTGCAACACGTTATCTTTGAAGTTAGGCATTTTTATTACACCCTCCAGGTGTCGTTAATCACTTCAAGTTTTACATGGAACTTCGGGTTCAACAGAATTGCCAATCGTTACTACAGTCTTTATTGGTGGAATAACTTTTTTCTTTAGCAATGCATTTCCAACTAATTCAGTACAATCATTAAACATTAGTACTGCATTCAATCGTTTGATCATGCCAGCCAGCCAGTCTCCGTGAGATTTGAACTGTAGTAATTCGCATTCATCTAAAGCATTTTGTAAGTCTAATTCAGTTAGTTTCTTCATAAATTTATTCACTTAGACTCTGTTACTAATTGCCATGATCGAACAGTTGCTTTAGCTCCACGTCTAGTTTTAAGTTTTAATTTATCACATTTTCCAGTATGAAAAGCAACTAATTCTGCTGCTCGCTTTTCAGTTGCACAAGTAGATGCGACATAATGTAGGCCTTTTCCCCACTGAATAGTGATTATAAACTTTTGGATTTCCATAAAGATCCTTATTCATGCATGATTATTTTATCAAGTTCTTGTGATTCTTCAGCTAGTTTTGTATAAAGCATCCCTGCATAGTGTGCAATCTTTAACAGGTCAAGCTTCTGTTGGCCTTCACGAGAGTTCTTTCCATAACGATTGAGGTATTTTTTCATCTGGGTAATAAAGTCAGCTTCGCTAAATTCTGAACATTGATCTGAGCCTTTATCTCCGTATTGTGGCACAGTATAAGATTCAATATGATTGAATACTCTTTTACTAAAACTTAACCATTCTGATGCACGTAATGAAGGCCCAGAATCATAATCTTCTTCCGATGGACAAGGATCAATTTGCATAGTTAAACTCCATTATTATGGTTTTCTATTTTTGATACAATATCTTTTAAGCCTTTTTCAATCTTATAAAGTCTTTCAAGTTCATCAGCTGCTTGCAATCTTGCTGTACGTAATTCAAGTTCATCAATACCGTATGGGTTTCTAAGATAAGATAGCATTATATTTCTATCCATATTAACCCTCTAAGTTAGGAGTAACAATTCCTCTAATCACCAACTCAAAAAAGCATCTCTTAGTTGCACTAATATCCTCATAAGCGTCATGTGCACCTTCAAAACTTTCACCAAATAAGTATTCATAAAGCTCACTTAGCTTTGGCCATTTTGGTTTTCCAGCCTTGTTTTTCAGTCCACACATTTTGACGACTGCCTTATCTTTCATAGTACAATGGTTTGGAAGATCAAGATAGAATGCACTTCTAGCCAGGTCAGACAACTCTTCCAGGTTTCGTTCCATCATCTGGTAAACGTAGTTCCAATCAAAGGCAAAGTTATGACAGACGATTAAATCTGCCTGCCTAAGCATTAAGCCAAATTGTTCAGCAGCTTCAAGTTCGTCTATTCCTTCAGTGTCGGCTCGTTCAATGGTGATGCCATGTACTTCTTGAGCATAATAATTCATTGAGCGTCCATTACTTTTGATGATGACATTCATTTGATCAAATTCTTCTTCTTGGCTGGCAAGAATTGCTCCAATCTGTACTGTCCAGGCCTGCTCGGGATCATTGGCAGAAAGAGCTTTTTTAATAAAGTCGGAAGTTTCAGTGTCAAAGAATAGTACTTTTGTAGCTGGTGTCATTCAGTTTTTCTCCATTTGATTTTTAATCACATTCCTATCCATCAATCTAAATATTGTTCTGTCAAGATACGTTGGATCACGAAGCTTTTGTTGCTTACGAATTGTAGTATATCTGCAAGTAGTGGCAGAATTCTCGGCTTTAAGTATTCCAGATTGCTCAGCCATTTCAACATAGCCACGTAACTGAGGTATGTTGTCTACATCCAAGTGGAAGTTTCTAACCAGTTCTGTCCATTCAAAAGATTCGTGACTATCAATGAATGAAAGTATTTTTGCATAAATGTTAGCTTGACTGGATAAGCCAAGTCCATAGAAAGCGTTTGGCATCTCAAGTTCTGTTGCTTGCATTATTGCCAAGGCTTGCTCGAAATGCTCAGCCGTGATGATCATGTTGTCAGACTCGGCGGCACATACAAGCATGCAGACCTTATTCAAATGAAGTGGCCGCCTATGATTGTAACCTAGAAATCGCTCACTTGGCACACCTGACTCGTCATAGTCTTGTTCATACCAACGAACATAAGTTTTGAGAAAATCCTTACTTAGGGTGAATTGTCCAGATAAGTTTGCAATTTCCTGGAGATCGTTTTCTAAATTCTTTTGTGTCTCTTCCTCCTCTTCAGTCAAGAACTGTAAAGCTCTTCTTTGCTTTGGACCCTGGCCAACTACGAAAATGATCCGAGATATCAAGCCTCCACCGACTGCATCTTGACTCAACTTAGATTGCAACAAACTAGGAGTTATGCATCCAAAAAGCGTTAGCCAACAATTGGATATGTCTTCAGTCTTTCTTGCTAGGGTTTTATACTTCCAAGTATCTGCACAATCAAACAGGTCAGTCAGGGATGCGAGAAGCATCTGGTCTCTATCGTTCAAGAAGACTTGAAATTCTTCTGACCAGATTGATACGCTCTTATGCTTGCGAGTAAGTCCAGCATGATCGACATAAGTATCTTCGCTGTCCATGAGTTCTCTATACAACGCCTGAGTTGAGCCTAGTGAATCTGCACCGATATTAACGTCTAGTTTTTGTACAAAGCTCTTTGCAATTTTCATGGCTGTGCCTTTCCGTCCTCCAGGTGGACCGACAAGAGATACGAATAAGTTTGGATAAACATGACCACGAAGTGCACCCCAGTTACAATAGCACTTTCTTCGTAAGGCAGAACTAATGGCTGTCAGTCCGCTCCAAAGATGGTATAGTTCTGGTGGCTCTGTTCGCTGAGTATATTTCATATAGTGAGATAGCCAATTATCTAATTGCCTCGACATGAAAAGGTTCCTTGAATAGCGACATACGATTGTTGAATGGGCTTTCCCATTTTATT